>MDSZ01110711.1_pt1 | contig 45125 bp, 42 predicted proteins | sample 811201 | NCBI WGS metagenome assembly MDSZ01 (sample SAMN05326647, study PRJNA326480) | marine metagenome | isolation source: seawater | place: Indian Ocean: North | collected 2010 | reverse complement strand
TCGCCGCAGAAAGTGAAGATATTTCCGACCTGCCCGAAGGGACTCGGGCAAGTGGCCCCGGCCAGGGATGGCCGATGGGTCACGCGGTCAGGAAATATCAAGCTTTCAAGGAAATACGAGCCAGAAAGCGCGAAGCGGGGAGGTAGCCCGTCCGGCGAGAGGGGTAAGGCCCCTCTATGAGGACAAGTGGCTTAACGTTTCTCGAAAACGCTTGAATAGAAATTTGTGGGACAGCTATGCACGTCATCCTGCTTTTTTATTCCTATTAACTACAATTCATTATACTTCTGTAAAGATCAGCACTAACGAATCCTTCTCATTTGTTAATCATGCCTCCCGACACTCTCTCCGAAAAATTCATCCTGGGCAGGCCTCAAAAAATCTCCGTTCAACTGTGATCCGGAAAGATAATCCGCCTCCTGCTATTAATCGGCATCCGAGTTCCTGAATAGCCAGATTTAAAGTCTCTTGCGGATAAAATATGATCTTATCGCCGGCCATTAAATCAACCGCGCATAAAACACTCCAGACAATATCAGAGTCTTTACAAATATTCTTCGAACAATACAAAAGAAGCGATATGCATCATATTTGGGCGAATGTAAAAATATCAGCAAAAAACCGCACCATTACAAAACATAATTTATTGAATAATAAAACGCTATTCAGGCCTAAAGAAAAAGATAATTTATTGATGCAGTGCAGAGTATTAACGTTATTCCTGAGCTTTTTAAATCTCCTTAATAACTAATATAGGTATCGCAGATGATTCCGTTTAAGAAAAAATCCGCTGTTAAGAAAGCCCTCGCCTCTTCACTTCTGGCCGCCGCGCTTGGCATAAGCCAGACAGCCGCTGCAGGCACTCTGTCACTGGCACACACCACCTGGGTTGGCTACGGCACTCTGTATCTGGCACGCGACCTTGGTTATTTCAAAGAGCAGGGTCTGGAAGTTAAGTTACAGGCGATTGAAGAAGCTTCGATGTATATGGCCGCTCAGGCTTCCGGCAATCTGGATGGCGCCGCCTCCACCATCGACGAAGTTCTGAAATACCGTCCAAATATGTGCTTTAAATCGGTTATCGCATTGGATGACAGCTTTGGTGGTGACGGTATTGTAACCGGCAACGACGTTAAGTCGCTGAAAGATCTTAAAGGAACCAAAGTCGCAGTAAACGAAGGCTCTGTTTCCCAGTTCTGGCTGTCCTACCTGCTGGAGAAAGACGGTATGACCATGGACGACCTGATTATCCAGAACATGACCGCTGACGACGCCGCAAGCGCCTTTATCGCCGGTCGTGTACCAACCGCAGTTACCTGGGAACCACACCTGTCTCTGGTGCGTAACAATAAAGCCGGTAAGGTACTGGTAGACAGCAGTCAGACTCCGGGCGTTATCGTTGACGTTGTTGAACTGAACTGTGACGTCATTGAGAAACGTCCTGAAGATGTTAAAGCTTTGGTTGCCGGTATTTATAAAGCTGTTGAATTCACCAAAGAGAATCCTGAAAAAGCCTATGAAATTATGGCTAAAGGTGTTGGTGGCTATCTGGCAGATCCGGCTGAATTTGCAGCGGCAGCTGCTAATGTCCGCTTCTATGACAAAGCGATGAACGAAGCTTTAATGTCTCCATCGGGTGAAATCAAAGAGCTGGTCGAAATCGCGGACAAAACCTGGAGTAAGCTGCAGGGCCGTGATCTGAATGTAAGCTACGACGATCTGGTCGACAGCAGCTTCCTCGCGCAATAAGGTTTGTTATTCATGTCTAAAAACAGTGTTCTTCAAAACTGTATGACACCAAAAGAAGAGCTGCCACGGCAGCTCATTCTCAGCACTGGTGTTATTGCCTGGCTGGTATTAATTCTGGCCTGGGTTCTGCTCGCAGCCAGCGATATCGTTCCCGATATGTTCCTGCCGTCTCCGATACAGGTCTTTGAGGCCGGTGTTCGCCTTGCAGAAAACGGCACCCTGATGACTCATGTATGGTCAAGTTTTCAGGTCGTTATTATTGGCTTTCTTATTTCTTCAGTGGTAGCCGTGCCGGTCGGGCTGATGATGGGCAGCTTCCGTATAGTTCAGGCCTTCCTGGAGCCACTGGTTAATTTTATCCGCTATCTGCCGGTTACCTCTTTTGTTCCTTTATTTATTCTGTGGATTGGTATTGGAATTGAACAGCGTGTAACTGTGATTATTTTCGGTGTCTTCTTCCAGCAGTTGGTCATGATTTCGGATGTTTCCCGCGGAGTTTCCAAAGATCTTATGCAGGCCGCATACACGCTTGGCTCCAGCCGCCGCGATGTCGTCATGCACGTTATTGCCCCAGCATCCCTGCCCGGAGTACTTGATACGCTGCGCGTTACCATTGGCTGGGCCTGGACCTATCTTGTTGTCGCCGAGCTGGTTGCTGCCTCCAGCGGTCTTGGCTACATCAGCCTTAAAGCTATGCGCGGCTTCCAGGTCGACGTTATTTTCTTAGCAATTGTGATCATTGGTATTCTTGGCCTGATCACTGACCAGTTTTTCCGAATTTTACGTGCGAGGTTAAGCGCATGGGCCAACTGAAATCCGTACCCAGCATCAGTGACGAACAACAGGACACTGGCAGCGATAACCTGCCAGTACAGCTTGAAGTTAAAAACGTCAGTCTGCGCTTCCCGAAACCTGATGGCGGCGAATTTACCGCCTTAAATGATATTTGCATGGAAGTCCGGGATCAGGAGTTTGCCGTTATTGTCGGCCCTTCAGGTTGTGGTAAATCCAGCCTTCTGTACCTTACTGCCGGTCTGAATTCACCGAGCGATGGCCAGATTACCGTAGCCGGAGAGACGGTTACCGGACCAGGGCCAGACCGTGGCATGGTATTTCAGGGCTATACCCTGTTTCCATGGCTGACCGTTCGTCAGAACATTGAATTTGGTCTTAAGCGCAAAAAAATGCCTGCGGCACAGCGCAAGGAGGTCGTTGATTTTTATCTGCATGAAGTAGGTCTGGATAATTTCGCCGACAACTATCCAAAACAACTGTCCGGCGGTATGAAGCAGCGCGTAGCTATTGCCCGTGCGTTGGCCAACGATCCTAAAATCCTGCTGATGGATGAGCCATTTGGCGCGCTCGACAGCCAGACACGCCTGCAAATGCAGCAACTGTTATTACGTATCTGGGAGCACAAAAAGAAAACTGTTGTGTTCGTAACCCATGATATTGATGAAGCAATTCTGCTTGCCGACAGGGTATTCGTTATGGGCTCCAAGCCTGGCCATATCCGCAAAATTATCGATGTAAAAATTCCCCATCCACGCACACTGGATCTGGCTATGGAACCTGAATTTATTGCATTGAAACGTGAAGTCATGACCTTGCTTCACGATGACCTGATCGAAATTCATTGAGATAGTTTTATGTCTGATAACACCTATGATTACATCGTTGTTGGCGCCGGCTCATCGGGCAGCGTGATTGCCAGCCGTCTGAGCGAAAATCCGGATACAAAAGTCCTGTTGCTGGAAGCCGGCGGCAGTGACAATAATCTGAGAATTAAAACCCCGGCTGGTACCATTACCCTGTACACCAGCAAAACCTACAGCTGGAATTATTTCTCTGTCCCGCAGAAAGAAATGAATAACCGGGAAATGCACTGCCCTCGCGGTAAAGCACTGGGGGGTTCTGCTTCCATGAACAGCATGCTGTATATCCGCGGACATGCCAGCGACTACGAGCGCTGGAAAGAAGCAGGTTGCGAAGGCTGGGGCTGGGACGATGTCCTGCCGTATTTCCGCAAGTCAGAAAAGAATATGCTCGGCCAGGACAGTAAATACCACGGTACCGATGGCCCGCTTGTGGTTGATAAGCCAAAAGATCCTAATCCGTTCACCTACCGCTTTCTGAAAGCTGCACAAAATGCGCTGGGCGTTAAAGAAAACAAAGACTTTAACGGCGGTGAAATGGAAGGTTGCGGTATTTACAACGTTAACCAGAAAGACGGTAAGCGTTTATCCAGCTATCAGGCTTTCGTTGCCCCGGTATTGGCCAGTCGCCCGAACCTGACAGTAAAAATCAACTCTCAGGTCGATAAACTGATTCTGGATGGTAACCGCGTCACCGGTATGCAGATCAACGATGAATCCGGCACGCACATGCTGAACGCCCGCAAAGAAGTGATTCTGTCTGCTGGGGCCCTGGGTACACCTCACATTCTGATGCGCTCAGGCATCGGCCCTGAAGATCAGCTGAAAAATGCAGGTATTGAGACGCTGGTAAATCTGCCGGGTGTTGGCCAGAACCTGCAGGATCATCTTGACGGTCTGGTAACAGTACGCTCTAACAACAGTAAAACACTGGGCTTCTCTGTGGGCTCTCTGCCCGCCGTACTGACCTCGCCCTTCCGTTATATTTTTGGCCGTAAAGGCTGGCTCACCACCAACTATGTGGAAGCCGGTGGTTTCTTTAAAACGCCGCTGGCGACCGACCTGCCGGATGTTCAGTTCCATTATGTTCCGGGTTACCGCAGTCATCGTGGGCGTCTGTTTGAATGGGGACACGGTTACGCCATTCACGTCTGTGTGCTGCGTCCGAAAAGCATTGGCGAACTGCGCCTGGGCAGCAAAGGTGAACTGCTGTTGGATTACAACTTCCTGTCCGATATGGAAGATGCCAAAGTGCTTACCGAAGGTATGCGTCTGGCGCGCAAAGTTCTGGCTGATGCTGCCTATGACGATTCACGGGGCACTGAAATGCTGCCGGGCAAAGACGTACAGAGCGATGAAGAAATGCTCGCCAATATCCGTCAATACGGCGCTACCGTATTCCACCCGGTCGGAACCTGTAAGATGGGCCATGACGACATGTCAGTGGTTACACCGGACCTTAAAGTGAAAGGGCTTGAAGGTCTGCGCATTGCTGATGCGTCCGTAATGCCGACACTGATTTCCGGTAATACCAGTGCCCCCTGCATGATGATCGGGGAAAAGGCCGCTGATCTGATCCGCGCCTGAACTCACAGCTCTCCCGCAAGCCACTGTGCACTTCTGGTGTACAGTGGCTTTTTTATGCATGTTATTCCTGTGGGAGTCCATCAGTATGGAAGGCGACGCATGGGCGCAAAGAAAGCACGTTAGCAAAGAAAGCACGTTAGCAAAGAAAGTACGTTAGTAAAGAAAGTACGCTGGATAATTGCGGATATTACCGACAAAAAATACGGGAAATGCTGCAGAAATACGCAGTAAAAACTAAGACACCAATCCATAGTAAAACCGCATGATAAAAACCGCGGAATAAAAACCTGCGACATATTCTGACATATAAAGACCCGCAGCTTTCACCAGCGGGTCCTCAGGAATAGCAGAAATTACTGCGGCATATTCGCCACAAAAGCCGCCACATCTTTCAGCTGCTGCTCATTCATATTTTTGATCACACCCATCATCGGTGAGTTCTGGCGCTCGGGATCGTTATTCAGAAACTTCATCAGAGTCGCTTCAAGGTATGCGTACGGCTGACCAGCGATACGCGGATACTGTTGGCTGCCATGACCTTCTTTACCATGGCAGACAAAACACACACTGTTGTACACAGCGGCGCCGCGGGCATTGGAAGGCACCGGCTGCTCACGGGGTTTGACGTCCATTTGTGCAAAGTACAGAGCAACCGCGATGCGGTCGTCTTTGCTCAGACCAACTGCCAGCTTGCTCATCACATAGTCTTTGCGCACGCCGTTAGCAAAATGCTCGAACTGGGTGAACAGATAGCTGGCATTCTGACTGGCCAGGTTCGGAATATAGTCGCGTTTACTGTTACCGTCGTCACCGTGACAGCGCACACATAAGGTTGCGCGTTCTTTACCGTCTTCGAGAGCCGTCTGATACAGGGCCGGATTATTTTCAATAATCGCCAGCTCCTGCAACATGGATTCAACACTGTCCGCAGCAGCACTGAACGATGCCAACGACACAACTACAGCCATCAGTATCCTGATCATAGGATGCTTTCCTTTCAATTTTTAAGGGCGTTATCAGAGCAAGTTGCTAAAGATACGCAGCTGCAATCCTGAGGCCAAGTATCTGTAAGGGACTCGCTCGCTTATCTCAGCGAAAGACTGACCTGCATCAACTGACAATTCCCTCATAAAATCAAAGGAATAACTGCTGTGATCAGACCACAGCAACGTTGCCCGCAGAAAACATCGGCCAATATCCGCCAGACGCAGCTCGCGGCCTAGGCTGAATCGGTGCATTCAGGTACACTTGCGGGCTTTCTAAACTGCACTCAGATCCGATTATTACGCCATGATGCAAGAGACCTACAGCCCCCGCGATATAGAATCTTCCGTACAGCAACACTGGGAAGAAAATCAGGTATTTAAAGCCGTTGTCGACAGCAACAAAGAGAAGTTCTACTGCCTGTCGATGTTTCCATACCCAAGCGGCCGGCTACACATGGGTCACGTGCGTAACTACACCATTGGTGACGTGATCTCGCGCTATCAGCGCATGCAGGGCAAAAACGTGATGCAGCCAATGGGCTGGGACGCGTTCGGCCTGCCGGCTGAAAACGCCGCTATCAAACATCAGGTGGCACCGGCCAAGTGGACCAAAGAAAACATCGCTTATATGAAAGGCCAGCTGAAATCCCTGGGTTTCGGTTACGACTGGAACCGTGAGCTGGCCACCTGTGATCCGGAATACTATCGCTGGGAACAGTGGTTCTTCACCAAACTGATCGACAAAGGCCTGGCGTACAAGAAAGTGTCCGCCGTGAACTGGTGTCCGAACGACCAGACCGTACTGGCCAACGAACAGGTGATCGACGGCTGCTGCTGGCGCTGTGATTCCGCGGTAGAGCGCAAAGAAATCCCGCAATGGTTTATCCGCATTACCGATTATGCCGAAGAACTGCTGAACGACCTCGATCAGCTCGACGGCTGGCCGGATCAGGTTAAGGCAATGCAACGTAACTGGATTGGTAAATCCCGTGGCGTGCAGATGACCTTTGGCCTGAAAGACCGCGACGACAGTCTGGAAATCTACACCACCCGTCCGGATACCGTGATGGGCGTGAGCTACGTTGCTGTTGCGGCTGGTCACCCTCTGGCCAAAGAAGCCGCTGAGAACAACGCTGAGCTGGCTGCCTTTATTGAAGAGTGCAACAAATCCGGTACCGCTGAAGCCGATCTCGCCACTGCCGAGAAAAAAGGGATTCCAACCGGCTTTACCGCCATTCACCCGCTGACCGGTAAAGAAGTACCTGTATGGGCTGCGAACTTCGTGCTGATGGAATTCGGTACCGGCGCTGTTATGGCCGTTCCGGCCCACGATCAGCGTGACTGGGAATTTGCACAGAAATACGGTATCGACATTCAGCAGGTCATTGCACCGGCAGAAGGTGAAGAATGCGATCTGAGCAAAGCCGCCTATACCGAAAAAGGCACGCTGATTAACTCTGGCGAATTCGACGGTCTGGAATTTGAAGCCGCCTTCGATGCCATCGCCGCCAAACTGGCTGCAGAAGGCAAAGGCGAAGTAAAAACCAACTACCGTCTGCGTGACTGGGGCGTCAGCCGTCAGCGTTACTGGGGCGCGCCGATTCCGGTGATCCGTACTCAGGACGGTGATGCCATTCCGGCACCGGAAGAACTGCAGCCGGTGATTCTGCCGACCGAGGTTGTCATGGACGGTGTGAACTCACCGATCAAAAACAACCCGCAATTCGAGAACATCGAATTTAACGGCCAGCCAGCCTTCCGCGAAACCGACACCTTCGACACCTTTATGGAGTCGTCCTGGTACTACGCCCGTTACTGCTCACCACGCGACGACACGCAGATGCTGAATCCGGAAGAAGCCAACTACTGGCTGCCTGTCGACCAGTACATCGGCGGTATCGAACACGCGATTCTTCACCTGCTGTACGCGCGCTTCTTCCACAAGCTGCTGCGTGATGCCGGTTTAGTGAAAAGCGATGAGCCGTTCAAAAACCTGCTGACTCAGGGCATGGTGCTGGCGGAAGCCTTCTTCTACGTCACTGAAAACGGTGCCAAAGAGTGGGTTAACCCGACCGAAGTCGAAATCGAAACCGACGACAAAGGCCGCGTAGTCGCTGCCAAACGTTCAAGTGACGGTAAGGAACTGCAGGCAGCGGGCATGAGCAAAATGTCCAAGTCGAAAAACAACGGCGTTGATCCGCAGGAAGCCATCGACCAGTACGGCGCCGATACCGTGCGTCTGTACACCATGTTCGCAGCGCCGCCGGAGCAGACACTGGAGTGGTCCGATTCCGGTGTGCAGGGTGCCCAGCGCTTCCTTAACCGCGTATGGCGTCTGAGCTACGATCTGATGCAACAGGAAAACATGGGCGACCTGTCTTCCCTGAGCAAAGATGAAAAAGACGCACGCCGTAAAACCCACGAAACCATCCAGAAAGTCAGCGATGACGTGGGCCGTCGTTACAGCTTCAACACTGGCATCGCTGCCGTGATGGAACTGATGAACACACTGCAGAAAGTGGATCTGGAATCTGCCGGTGGCCGTGCCGTAGTGGCTGAAGGTCTGGATGCCAGCATCCGTATGCTGTCACCGATTGCGCCGCACATGACTCAGGTTCTGTGGGAAGCGTTCGGCAACGATGATCTGGTAGTCGATGCTGCCTGGCCTGCGGTTGACGAAAAAGCCCTTGAAAAAGACAGCATCCTGCTGGTTGTTCAGGTCAACGGTAAAGTCCGCGCCAAGCTGGAAGCTCCGGCATCAGCAGGCAAAGACGAGCTGGAAGCCATGGCCATGGCTGACGAATCTGTGCAGAAGCAGATCGAAGGCAAAACCGTGCGTAAAGTGATTGTGGTGCCGGGTAAGCTGGTTAACATCGTCGCTAACTGAGTAATTGTGCGTAACTGGCGGCGTGGCTGTGGTGGTGTTAAAAACCGCCACAGCGATCCCGCCGACGTTACGCAGTCAACTGAACAGGCTTAGCCGGATTCAGCAAGTAATGGATACACTATGCGCAACCTGATTATCGTTTTATCACTGACTCTGCTCGCAAGCTGTGGCTGGCACCTGCGTGGTGTCATGCCATTACCGCCCGCTTACTCAGTGATGAACATTCAGAGCCAGGCCAGCTCCGCCATCAACCGTCAACTGGAACTGCAGCTGGAGTTTAATGGTGTGCTGCTGACCCAACAGGCAGAAGATGCCACCGCGGTTCTGAAAGTGAATCCGGTCGACATTGAACGCCGTACGCTGTCGGTTGCCAGCTCAGGTCAGGTCGCAGAATACGAACTGAACGGAAGCCTGACCGCCACTATCATGCTGGTTGATCAGGACGTGCAGAGTGATATTGAAGTGACTTCCCGCCGCATTCTGAGTAACGACGTCAACAACGTGGTCGGTACCAATGCAGCTGAACAACAGCAGCGCACCGAAATGCAGCGTGAACTGGTACGTAAACTGTTGCGCCGTCTGCAGGCGCTGGGCAATCAGAACCAGCCTGAAGCGACGAACGGAGCGGACAACACAGACGCTGAGCCGTCTGCGGACACCGCTGAAACTGTGAATCCGTCATGAAAATCCGCCAGGATCAGCTGGGAGCAACCCTCAGTAAAGGCCTAGCAACCTGCTATCTGGTCGCTGGCGACGAACCGTTACTGGTGATGGAGGCCTGTGACGAAATCCGCGCTGCTGCCCGGAAAGCCGGTATCGAAGACCGCGAGCTGTTCCATGCAGAGGCCGGCTTCGACTGGCGCAGCCTGCAGGAAGAAGCCAATGCCATGTCGCTGTTCTCCAGTCAGCGCATTTTTGAAGTCCGCATTCCCAACGGCAAACCATCCGATAAGGGGAACGCCCTTAAAGCCATCCTCGACCATCCGAACCCGGACAACCTGCTGCTGATTGTCTGTCCGCGTCTGGATGCAGCGACCCAGCGCAGTGCCTGGTTTAAAGCTGCTGAGCAGGCCGGGGTCTTTCTGCCGGTATGGCCCATTGAACGAAATCAGTATCCGGGCTGGCTGCAACGCCGGATTCAGATGGCCGGATTACAGTTCGACCCCGCAGCACTTGCTGCATTAGCGCACCAAACTGAGGGCAACCTGCTCGCCGCGGTGCAGGAAATTGAAAAACTGCGCTTAGTCGGCAGCCAGAAAATCACCGAAGACATCATTAATGAAGCCATTGGTGACAGTTCCCGCTTTGACGCCTTTGCGCTGGCCGACAGTTGCCTGATGGGCAACCTGGCGGAAGCCAGCCGGATCCTCTCCCACCTGCGTTCTGAAGGGACTGAGCCATTAATGATACTCGGTGCTCTGACCCGCAAAATCCGCCAGCTGATTGCTCTACACGGGCTGAACAGTGCCCAGTTAGCAGAAGCATTTAAGAAGCAGAACGTCTGGCCCAAGCAACAACCCCCTTATAAAAAAGCGCTGCAGCGATTATCTGCACATAACTTGCATAGTGCTCTGATGATTGCCGGGCAGGCCGATGCCGCCGCCAAAGGCAGCGGCGACAACCCATGGCGTCTGTTAAATGAATTGACTGTCGTGTTAACCGGTGTAAAGCTGCCAACCAGTTAACACAAGAGACATCAAATACCTCACAGAATCTGTAACATTTCTGGGAGATACTTGTGCAATCGGGGAATGAAGACAAGTTTGCAGAGGTGGCGTAAAATCACCCCTTAGCGACTGACAATTTTTGTCACTTTGTTCCCAAAGCGTGCGCAGGATCATCATTTTATTTTGCGTGGCAACTATTATGTCACGATCGAACACGCATATTGTGTCTTAACGAGGGTGGACAAATGAGTGCACTGACCAGCCAACAAAATGCCGACCTGGTCTGGGATCTGGAGAAACTTCACCAGCACCAGCGGGCAATGACTTTCGTAAAGCAGTTTGAAAACCGCTTTTGCGTATTTTCATCGACGGTCCGTCAGCTCTATACCAACTACAGCATTTTCTTTCCGGAAGAAGCCAATCGTCAGATGGTTATTCTGCCGGATCCTTATGCTTTCCATGATACGTTCAGTCATCTGAGTGCGGACGCGGTTCAATCGACCGGCCTGCATGTTATCCCGGGAAATCTGATTGGTAAGAAAGGTCTTTATCTGGTGATTTCTCACCGCGATAAGAACGTAAAATCCGTACCTATCCCATTCCAGGAAGGTATCCGTCAGATTCTGCGCCGCTCCAATACGGACGACCCGTTCCTGCCGGTATTGATGAAGGGTGACCTGCGTGAATTCAACGATCAGCTGCCTTGTCTGCACCTGAACCGTCTGCGTCTGAAAGAACTGACAGGCCTGTCCAGTCTGGAGCGTGAAAGTATCCGCACCATAGTGACCGATAAACTGATGAGCCTGTACCAGGAATCTGCCGGCCTGAACATCGCCTGATCAGGCCTGGCGGGTAAGCCAATCTGGTCTTACCGACCCGCCCCTCCGACATGACTCACAGACAAGACACTCCGGCAGGTTGATCTCACCTGGATGGCAGCAGCCATACCAGGTTATGCCGTTCAGTCTGAAAAATGTCTATAACGGTTCGCTTTCCGCGCGATAGTAGCGTCGCACCAGACGACTCAGTCCCTTACGCCATGGCTTAGGCTTGATGCCGAATGTGTAAAACAGGCGGGTGGTATCGCCCTGCGGTACCCAGATCGCAGGCATGGTGGAACCTTCCTCGGAACTCAGTTCAACGTCGCTCAGATTTTCATACTGCCCGGCTTCTGCCAGCAATGCCTCGGCAAAAGCATAAGATGAAGCCGGTTCGACGCCACAGAAATGATAGGTACCCCACAGGTCATCACAGCAGGCTACCTGCTTCAGAATTGCCAGCAGAACGTCTGCCACATCGTCCGCGGGTGTCGGACTGAAGCGGCGCTGCATATCGACGGTCAGTGTCTGTTCATCACGGATCTGGGTCAGCAGACGGCTGGCAAAATCATCCGCCATCAGTGAAAAGCCTTGCCCGGTGCGCAGAATAATATGACGGGTGTGTTCCCGAACCATATTTTCCAGCGTCAGCAGATCCTGCGCTAATGGCTTATCTGAGTAGGCCTCATCGTCTTCCTTCCAGACATCATCAGACGGGCCGCTGAACACCGCCAGTGACGACAGCATGATCACAGGTACATCCTGATCTCTGGCCTGCTCCAGCCAGTATGGAATGTGCTGGTAATCTTCACTGTGAAACAGCGAAGGGGTAAGGATAAAAAACGGTCTGCCCTGACCCATTACGCCCAGACGTTCGCGTTGTTCCAGCCCAAGGCCTTTATAGCTCAGATTCTGTTCGGCAAGTATACGGGTGAGAAACTGGCCGACCGGGCGATTGGCACCGACGACCAAAGAATGGAAACTGCTGAAAGACAAGATGCTGATACCCCCGGCATACAAAAACAGAGCTGATTAACTGTAGAGAATAATAACCTGAGTTGGCCAGAATCACGATGAATAAGCGCAGTGATGTCTATACTGTCGCCAGGAGAGTGGTTATTCAGAGGGAAAATGACCCGAAGACAGTCTACCCGGCAGCTGGCCAGTCTGGTTCTGAGGTTTTTCATTGTGATAGCGGCGTGGTGCGGCTCATCCCAGATCCTTGCGCAGGAAAGCGCGGAAGGTATCAGCAATCTGCATTATCTGGCGGATGAATCGCCTCTGGATGCGGAGCAGGTCATGGCGTCCGGTCAATGGACGGCACTGCCCGGTCAGTCGGTTAATTTTGGCTTTGACGAGCGCTGGTTCTGGTTCCGCTTCGATCTGGCCGGCGGTAACGAAACACAGATTCTGCAGCTTAAATATCCGTTACTGGATCAGGTCACACTGTATCTTTACCGCCGTAATAATCCGGACGGACAGCAGGATCAGGGCAGACAACAGGATCTGCTGCTGCACAGCGAAACTCTGGGCTTCGACCGGCCATTTGGCGAGCGCCAGGTAGAAGACACGCTGCTGGCCTTCCAGCTGCCGCCGAATCTGCACGCCGACTATGCACTGCTGCAGGTCCACACCAACTCATCGGTTCAGGTCAGCCTGTCGCTTAAATCCCTCAGCGATTACTGGCGCGGGCGACTGCCGGAAATTGCGGCGGAAACCGCTTTTCACGCGATTCTCTGGGCCATGCTGGCCTACAACCTGATGATTTTTGGCCTCACCCGCCACCCGTCTTTTCTGCTCTATTGTCTGAGCATCGCTGCGACGTCTTTTATGATGGCGACCCTGAACGGCTGGACCTTCCGTCTGCTGTGGCCGGATACCCCTGCCATCAATGATCTGGCAATCATTGCCGGTATCACCGCCACCGAGGTATTCGCCAGTCTGTTTGGTATTTATGTGCTGCGTCTGAATGAACTACTGCCGGCGTTTTACCGCCTGTTTCTGGTCTATATTGCCGCCGCTCTCTTGTCAGGAGCTGTGTCGCCCCTGCTGCCCTACTCCGTGGTTGCCCAGTTTCAGATTGCCCTGGGTTTTGCCATGGCATTAACCGCGACCATTGCCGGTCTGCGCCTGCTGCATTCACGCGACGTGCTGCTGTATTTTATCGCCCTGTCCTGTCTGCTGGCCGGCATGCTGATTCTGATTCTGCGCAGCTCGGGGCTGGTGCCGGTGAACGCCTTTACCATTCATGCCGCAGAAGTGGGCTATCTGCTGCAGGTGATTTTTCTCGGTTTGAGTATCGGTGAGCGGCACCTGAAAGAACGCCGAGCGCGTATTGCGGCACAGGACGTTATTATCGCCATGCAGCGTGAAACCAACGAAGCGCTGGAACATAAGGTGCGCGAGCGCACCGCCGATCTGCAGCGGGCCAACCGCAGATTACATGAAGAATCCACCACCGACGCGCTGACTCAGGTGCGCAACCGACGCCACTTTGATCAGCAGATTGAAGTTCTGTGCCAGGCCGCAGCCCGCAGTCAGCAGTCGGTGGCGCTGCTGCTGATTGATATCGACCACTTCAAGCAGGTAAACGATACCTGGGGCCATCAGAACGGTGACATCGTGCTGCGTCGTGTCGCCGAAGTACTGGATCAGAATCTCGATAACAAACACCAGCGTCTGTTCCGCTATGGTGGTGAAGAGTTTGCCGTTTTACTGGAAAACACCAGTCAGAGCGCGGCACTGGCTTTGGCAGAAACGCTGCGTCAGCAGGTTGCCGCGATGCGAATCCGCATCGCCGGTGAAGTGCTGAAGACCACCATCAGTACAGGTGTTGCCGCTATGGTACCGGAGCAGAACGACAGCCCGGCCGAACTCTGCCACGTCGCTGATCAGGCGCTCTATCGTGCAAAAAACAGCGGTCGAAACCGCGTCATGGCCTGACATTCCTGCACTGCTGGCGCACTCCCGATGGGCCAAACATGCCTATTCTGTTTCATATTCTTTTTCCGGTTGGCAAGAACCCGGCTTTTCGGTAATTTACTTTCAGAACGTAAGTACCAATAAATAATCAGAAGTCATTCCACAGACTGCTGAAGCATAACGATAACCGGGCCAACCGGAGGAAAGGAGAAGAGGATGAAAAAAGCGCTACTGACAGCGGCGGTAACCAGTGTCGGTCTTTTAATCAGCGGCCAGTCACTGGCTCAGGGCTATTACGTTGATGAGCAGTCCGCCCTGCGTCTTGGCGACGCATTCTCTGGCGGCAGTGCGTCGGCCAGCGACGCTTCCACCGTATTTTACGGCCCGGCGGCAATGACTCTGGTGAAAGATGAAATTGTCTTCAACATTGCTGCGATCGACTTTTCCTCATCCTTTGACGGTAGCGCCACCACGGTTGGCGGCGCGCCGATTAATGGCAAAGATGCTGAGGCTGACAGTCTGGATGCATTGCCGAGTTTATATATGGTGCGTGAACTCAGCGACGGTTTCAAAATGGGCGTCTATATCAACGCGCCCTACGCTACGGGTACGGATTTTGGTGATGACTCCGTCGCCCGCTATCAGGCTGCAGAGAGTGACATCACAGGTATTGATGCCGGCTTCGCTCTGGCATTCCGCATCAATGATATGGTCAGCGTCGGCGGCAGCCTGATCGCCCAGTATGTAAACGCCAAAACGGCGGTCGCCATCAATACCACGGCCATTTGTCTGGGGGCCGAAGCTGCCGGTGAACTGGGGCCGTACGACTGCGCATCACTGGGTATCGATGCCGCCGAGCTGGGCAACACCACTTATGATGGTTACTTTGAAATGGAAGGCCATAACATGGGCTATGGCTTTGCCCTTGGCACTCTGATCGAATTCACCCCGGACAGCCGTCTGGGTATTAATTACCGCTCGCGCATCGCCCATCAGCTGTCCGGCACCGCAGAAGCTACCTTCCCGGCTGCCGCTGCCGGATTCACCTCGCTCGCAGGCCTGCCGGACACCACAGCCAGCGGCAAGGTAACACTGACCACACCGGAAACCGCCAGCCTGAGTTACTTCCACCGTCTGGGCAAAATCGCCTTACAGGCCGACTACTCCTGGACCAAATGGTCGCGTTACAACAAAGTGCAGGTTGAATCCAATGATCCGGTAATCGCCACACTGGCAGCAGAACCACAGGTGTATAACTGGACCGAATCACAGCGTATTGCACTCGGCGCCAGCATTGCCGTATCGCCGGCACTGACCCTGAGAACCGGTATGGCTTTCGACAGCACGCCGATCGAAGATGAGAACGCTAAAGTGGATTTTGCCTTTGATGATTATCAGGCCGTTTCACTGGGTATGAGCTACGTCATGAGCAACGACCTGACGCTGGATCTGGGCATTCAGCACACCTTCAGTCAGACCCGGGATATTGAACAGAATGACCTGGCAACATCGGCTGCTGCTTTGCAGGGTGAAGTTAAGACGCAGGTAAATTCTTACGCGGCGGGTATCCGCTGGGGCTTTTAACCCGTTCACATTTTAAGAAAAATCCCGGTAATGGCTGATACCGCCATTGCCGGGTGTCCTCTACGCTGGCATTTCATCTGGCAAACATACAGGGAATGTCCTATGAAATACTCCAGCCTTCTGCTCACTGCATGCATTCTTTCAGCACCGGCTTTCGCCGATTTCAGCCTCAGCAGCAATGATATAAAACCCGGAAAAATGATGGCGATGGAACAGGTCTATAACGGCTTTGGTTGCACCGGTAAGAATCTCTCCCCACAACTCAGCTGGGACAAGGCGCCGTCAGGTACCAAAAGTTTTGCCATTACCGCCTACGACCCGGATGCTCCCACCGGCAGTGGTTGGTGGCACTGGATCGCCTTTAATATTCCGGCCAGCGTCAACAGCCTGGACAGCGGTGCCAGTGGCAACAGCATGCCTGCCGGCACCGTTGAAAGCCGCACGGATTACGGCTCAACTGGCTTCGGAGGGGCCTGCCCACCAGCCGGCGATAAAGCCCATCGTTATCAGTTCACCGTATTTGCACTGGACGTTGAAAAACTGGATCTGGCCACCGACAGTTCCGGTGCTCTGGTTGGCTTTTATCTGAACGCCCATGCGCTGGGCAAAGCCTCAGTGGAAGGTTTGTACAAACGCTGACATTGGCTCCCGGTGTTCCCATAAGCAACCCACAAGCGACCCGCAGGGGACCCACAAGCAACCCGCAGGCACCCTCAGACCACCCGCGGGAAATATCAGGGAGCGAGAGATAACCGCACCAGCTCATTGTGGTTGCGCAGGGCGTCCTCTTTGCTGCTGAACATCTGCACATCATTGAGCGTGATCAGCAGCACCCGGCCACCCGCCAGCCCGACGTAACCGGCTCGGTGTTCGGCGATAAAACGCCCGGCTTCATTTGCCGGTAAAGGTTCATCCAGAATGTCGGTCAGCGGCACGCTGCGGATCAGGCCATTGCCCAGCGGATCACCTACCTGCTCCACCGTGCGGTAAAGCGCCAGTGCATCCGCCGCCACCACCAGCACAGTATCGTTAATTAATGACGCAGCATCCGCCTGTGCACCATTACTCAGAGTGACCTGAGTGATGTTGCGGATCAGATCAGACGTATTTTCAATCAGCATCGGGAATATCCACCCATTGTACGGTTTTGTTTCCGGCCTTATCTTCAGCCACCAGCTGCCAGCGTGGTGAATTCTGCATTTGCGGGCAGTCTATGCGGAAATGCCCGGTATACACGAGAGTCCCGCGACAAAAGTCACCATCCGGAGCATTCAGCCAGACACTTTCAACGCCCATGCCGTCATCGTAGACCATGCCCTGCAATGCCGGCCCATCAATCCATTTGACGAAATCCAGCACCGGCCCTTCTTCATCCGGGAAACTGGTTTTATCACGGTCATCCGTGCCCGCCGCCAGTTCAATGGCATTACTGAAGCCATCACCATCACGGTCGTCATCGGCGTTATCACCGATGCCGTCACCGTCGAGATCCGCCCATTCTGAGACATCGTCCGGGAAGACATCTTTGCTGTTGGCCACGCCATCACCGTCACGGTCATCGTCCAGTGCATCGGGGATGCCGTCACCATCCATATCCGGCGGCACCGAGGACGCATCGCGCGGATCTGTGCCCAGCTGGTTTTCATAGCGGTTAATAATGCCATCTCCGTCGATGTCATCATCACTGTTATCGCCAATGCCATCACCGTCCAGGTTCGCCCATTCCGCCGGATCACGCGGGAACACATCGTCGCCGTTAGCGACGCCATCACCATCGATATCATCATCCATGGCATCCGGAATACCATCATGATCGAGATCCGCTGGTGTACTGCTGGCATCGTCCGGATCAAATCCTAATGTCAGTTCCCAGTCATTGCGGATGCCGTCACCGTCGCGGTCTTCATCGGCATTATCGCCGATGCCATCGCCATCCAGATCCGACCACTCGTTGATATCCATAGGGAAAGCGTCTGCGTCGTTGAGGAAGCCGTCGCCGTCCATATCGTCATCAAGCACATCAGGGATGCCGTCTCCATCAATATCGGATGGTACCGAGGCGGCATCCGCCGGATTGGTGCCGGCAAGAATTTCGTATTCGTTGCTGATGCCATCGCCATCAATGTCATCGTCGCTGTTATCACCGATATGGTCACCGTCAAGGTCGTGCCATTCCAGTGGATTCAGCGGGAATTCGTCCATGGCATTGCCGAAGCCATCACCATCGATATCACTGTCGAGAGCGTCCGGAATGCCATCACCATCGAGATCCGGCGGAGTGCTGTTTTCGTCGAACGGATCAAAGCCCAGCTGCAGTTCATAACGGTTGGCAATACCGTCGTTATCGCCATCGATATCGCTGTTATCGCCGATGCCGTCCTGATCATAGTCACTCCATTCCAGCGGATCCCGCGGGAAGGCATCGTCTTCGTTGGCCACGCCGTCGCCATCGATATCCGGATCGACCACGTCAGCCAGACCGTCTTTATCCAGGTCTTCCGGAACACTCAACGGATCACGGTCGTCGGTACCGGCGAGTTCTTCGATGTCGTTATTAAAGCCGTCGTTGTCCCGGTCCGGATCGGCGTTATCACCAATACCGTCGCCGTCTGTGTCCATCCATTCCGACGGATCATCGGGGAACACATCAAGGCGGTTGTCATAGCCATCGCCATCACGATCGCTGTCGAATTTATCCGGCATGCCATCGCCATCAAGATCTGCCGGGCGGCTTGCAGCATCGTAAGGGTCAGTGCCCAGATGAAGTTCAAAGACATCCGGTACGCCGTCGTTGTCCGAATCCGGGTCCTGGTTATCCGGAATGCCGTCCATGTCGGTATCACGGGACTCGGCCGAATCCCGTGGATACTGATCCTGTGCATTGGCGACCCCGTCGCCATCCATATCCTCATCCAGAACATCCGGACGGCCGTCGCGGTCAAAATCGTCCGGCACTGAGGCTTTATTGCGAGGGTCGGTACCTACCTGCTTTTCCAGCTCATTGCTGATGCCGTCTCCGTCAATGTCCGGGTCGGCTTTATCGCCTATGCCGTCACCGTCCATATCGGACCATTCTGAGGCATCCAGCGGAAAGGCATCGCTCTGATTATCGTGGCCGTCGTTATCCATGTCCTGATCGAGCGCATCCGGCCAGCCGTCACCATCACTGTCCGCTGGTACAGAACGCGGGTTAAGCGGATCGTAGCCAAGCTGCTGCTCAAAGCGGTTAAGAATGCCATCGCCATCCATGTCTTTGTCGGCGTTATTGCCGATACCGTCGCGGTCAGTATCGAGCCACTCAGAGGGATCACGGGGAAAGGCATCGCGCTGATTAACAATGCCATCGTTGTCGATGTCTTCATCGATGCTGTCGGGAATTCCGTCGCCATCAAGGTCAGTCTGATCCGGCACATCCGGATCCGTCCCTGCCGACTGCTCAAGAAAATTGGACAGCCCGTCACCATCGCGGTCGGTGTCCAGATGATCGGCGATGCCGTCGTTATCAATATCGCCGATATCGGCATAAGCGGGTACGACGCAGGCACTGCTGACCAGCGCCGCAACGCCTGCACTGAAGCAGAGACGACGGCAGGCGGTCGCTAACCGGCTTAACGGAAAGGTGGACGGCGGAAGCATAGGCAAAAGTCTTCTGGCAAAGTGATCGCTAACAGCAGCGCTGTTACTCTTTAATTTCCTGCGTTGGTGTCAGACCGGACTGGCAGTTAATGCCGCGGTTTTTGCCATCGACCAGCACGCCGGCCACGTTTTTACCGTTCTGCGGACGCAGTAACAGATAGCCGTTTACGCAGAAAGCTTCTTTGCCGGAATCTTTCGGGGAGACTTTAATTTCGTCAGTGGTATTCAGCGTTAACAGACGTAACTGTTCTACCACCTGAGCATCCTGTGCGGATGAATGTTTGATGTAACCGTAATATTCCAGTGTCAGTACGGCGACGATTAACCCGGCTAAAAAGCCGAGGCCAACGTACTTCACCAGATCCGGTTTTTCGCTGTTATTTCCTGCGCCATTGTCTTTTGCAGCAGACTGATTCTCTTGCGACATCAGTATTCCCCAATAATTTTTTAAAAAATGTTATCCGTTATTATTCTGATCCTGCGCATCCTTTCCCCAGGCAGGCATCAGTGACTGATCAACCTGAAGTTGATTCAATATTCTCGCCACCACAAAGTCGATCAGATCCGACATACTCTGTGGCTGATGATAAAACCCCGGACTGGCCGGTAAGATGACCGCACCCATACGGGTCAGGGTCAGCATATTCTGCAGATGAATTTCTGAATAAGGCGACTCGCGCGGCACCAGAATCAGCTTGCGCCGTTCTTTCAGGGCCACATCGGCTGCGCGCTCAATCAGATTATTACTGGCGCCGGTCGCAATCGCAGACAAGGTACCGGTACTGCACGGACACACCACCACCGGACCCGGCTGGCCGGAGCCTGAGGCCCATGGCGCCATCCAGTCTTCGCGGCCGAAAACCCGCAGGCGTTCAGCGCTGACATTAAAATGCTGTTGCAAGGTTTCTGCCTGAGCTCTGGCATTGCCCGGAATTGCCAGATCTGTCTCTGTAGCGATCACCAGCTGCGCCGCTTTGGAGATAATCATATCGACGTTTTTACCGGCCGCCAGCAGCACTTCCACCAGACGCAGTGCGTACGGACTGCCGGAGGCCCCGGTAACAGCAACGCAGATACGTTCAGACATTAATGCTTCTCCTGCAAAGCAGCCGCAATGCGTTTCGGCATCGCAGCAAATCCGCCGTTAGACATCACAATAATACGATCTCCCGGCTGTGCTGTTTGTACCACAGCGGCGAGCAGACTTTCATGATCTGAGAACACCTGTGCCGGAGATTGCCCGGCTGCTGCAACCTCCGCCAGTGACCAGGCCATATTCTCCGGCTGGAACCAGAACACTTCATCGGCGGCATCAACACTGGCAGCCAGTTCGTTCTTATGCACGCCCAGCTTCATGGTATTGGAACGCGGTTCCAGCACCGCCAGAATGCGGCCGCGCCTGCCTTCGGCCTGCATACGTCTGCGCGCACCTTCGAGGGTTGTGGTGATGGCCGTAGGGTGGTGCGCAAAGTCATCGTAGACCTTGATATCCCCCTGCCCGCTCACCAGTTCCATGCGGCGTTTTACTGACGCAAACTGACCCAGCGCTTCAGCGGCAATATGCGGTTCAACCCCGACATGGCGCGCTGCCAGCATGGCAGCGACCGCGTTGCGCACATTGTGCAATCCGGTGAGCTGCCAGTTTACTGTGGCGTTAGCTGAACCATCGGCGTTGCTGACACTGAACTGAGATGCGTCATCCGCTTCCAGCTGCCATTGCCAGTCCGCTCCGCTCTGTTCAGAAAAGCGCACCACCGGCGTCCAGCAGCCCTTATCCAGAACCCGCTCCAGCGCCTCTTCACCGCTTGGCAGAACAATCTGGCCGGTAGACGGCACGGTGCGGATCATATGATGAAACTGGCGCTCAATCGCAGCCAGATCATCGAAAATATCGGCGTGATCAAATTCGAGGTTATTGAGAATCAGTGTGCGCGGCTGGTAATGAACAAACTTGGAGCGCTTATCGAAAAAAGCGGTGTCGTATTCATCGGCTTCGATAACAAAAAACGGCGATTCGCCGATGCGCGCGGACACGGAAAAATTCTGCGGCACGCCCCCAATCAGGAAGCCCGGTTGCATACCGGCGTATTCCAGAATCCAGGCCAGCATACTGCTGGTAGTGGTTTTACCATGGGTTCCGGATACCGCCAGCACCCAGCGGCCATTGAGAACCATCTGCCCCAGCCACTGTGGCCCGGACATATACGGCAGGCCACGGTCGAGAACATATTCCACCGCCGGGTTACCGCGTGACATAGCGTTACCGATAATCACCAGATCGGTATTTGCCGGAATGGTGGATGGCGCAAAGCCTTCGCTCAGTTCAATGCCGGCGGCGGCCAGCTGTTCGCTCATCGGGGGATAGACACCAGCATCACTGCCGGAAACTTCGTGCCCGAGTTGTTTGGCCAATTGTGCCAGCGACCCCATAAAGGTGCCGCAAATCCCCAGAATGTGCAGGCGCATCATCTCTACCGCTCAATAATGACAGGCCCTAGTGTACTGGTAACCGCAGGCCCGCCCAAGTCGCTGACAGACCATTTGTGAGGATGTCGCTGAAATTCCTGTCAGATTCCGGTAATATCCGGGCAGATTTCAAACTTTTCCGCTTTTAAAGCTCAACCGGGAATCAAGATGCAACGCTTACGTAACTTCCTCGATCACCACTGCAACAATCCTGCACTGGTCAATGTTATTGAAGGCCTGATGGTCGCCTGTAAAGACATCGCCTACAAAGTGCAGCTGGGATCACTGGCTGGTGTACTGGGCAGCGCTGACAATATTAACGTTCAGGGTGAATCGCAGAAGAAACTGGATGTGATTGCCAACAACCTGATTAAACAGGCTCTGCGCTCCATGCCGCAGGTAAAAGGTCTGGCCAGTGAAGAAGAATCAGACGCCGTTGCCTGCAACCCGGAAGGTGAATTTCTGGTGCTGTTCGACCCGCTGGATGGTTCTTCCAACATCGATGTAAACGTCACCGTTGGGACCATTTTCTCGATTCTGCAGTCTGAGCCAGGCGATGATCCTACATACGAAAGCACTTACCTGCAGTCTGGCCGTGAACAGGTTGCTGCCGGTTATGTACTTTATGGCCCATCTACTCTGCTGGTTCTGACCATTGGTAAAGGCGTGTATTCCTTTACCCTTGACCCACGCGTCGGTGAGTTTTACCTGCAGCGTGAAAACATCCGCGTGCCGGCTACCACAAAAGAATTCGCGATTAACATGTCCAACCAGCGCTTCTGGCTGCCGGAAATGAAAAACTACGTCGGCGACCTGCTGCTGGGTGAAGAAGGCCCGTTAGGCAAGCGTTACAACATGCGCTGGATCGCGTCGATGGTGGCTGAAATTCATCGCATCCTGACCCGCGGCGGTATCTTTATGTACCCATACGATACCCGCGAGCCACAGAAGCCAGGTAAACTGCGTCTGATGTACGAAGGCAATCCGATGAGCATGCTGATCGAGCAGGCTGGCGGTAAAGCGTCCACTGCGTTTGAAAACATTATGGAAGTCGAACCAACCAGCATTCACCAGCGTGTGTCTGTGGTGATGGGCTCTAAAGATGACGTTGAGACTGTGATCCGTTATCACGAAAGCTGAGTCACACAGCACGAATAAAAAAACCACCTGACGGTGGTTTTTTTATGTCTGCATGATATTGCGCTTACTGTAAGCGGGACTTACAGGCTCACAGACTGACTGGCTTCATTGGCAGCCATTTGCCCAGCGTTTCTTTCAGCACCGGCACCTTAACCGGCTTGGCCATATAATCGTCCATTCCAGCCTGCAGACAACGCTCGCGGATCTGATCCGTCGTATTCGCCGTACACGCAACAATCGGTGTTTTAATGCCGGATTCACGCAGACGCCGGGTGGTCTCAAAACCATCCAGACCGGGCATCTGGCAATCCATCAGAATCAGATCAAACTCTTCGTGCACCAGTCTGTGCAGACAATCTTCCCCAGACATCACGGCATCAATTTCAATGCCATCCCAGGCTTTGGCCAGCATGCGCTCCACGACTTTCAGGTTAACCGGATTGTCTTCCACGATTAATGCCCGCAGCGTCGTATGATCCCCACGCTCAGCACGGGTTTTATCTTTTACCGGCACGACAGGAATCATGGCTTCAACACAGGTGCCGGTATGACCGTCACTGCGGATATCCAGCTCACCATCAAGCAGATTACAGATATGTTGGGTAATCGTCAGGCCCAGTCCAATGCCTTCATGGCGGCGGCTGAAAGACGAGTTAACCTGCGCAAAGGCCTCCAGCACTCGCTGCTTCTGATCATCGGCAATACCAATCCCGGTATCGGTGACCATAATGGCCAGACAGTCTTTGCCGTCTTTTTGTTTCAGCGACAGATCCAGCCACACATTACCGTGATCGGTAAATTTAATCGCGTTATCCACCAGATGACGGACGATCTGACGAATCAGTGAGGGGTCGGACTGCAGCGCCGAAGCTGACAGGGCTTTGTCATAGCTGACACGGAACTGCAGGCCCTTTTCTTCTGCTTTGCTGATCAGCGACTCGAGCATTTCTTTCAGCACTTCAGCGACTTTATGTTCACTGAATACCACCGGCAGACGGTTCTTCTCGGTATCGACCACCACCAGTACATCTTCCAGCAACTGAGTCAGATGCGTCAGAGACTGATCCGCCGTCTGCTTAAAGTCGTCAAACTCTTCATCCGTATTGTTCAGGTCCATCAGCTGCAACATGCCGATAGCACCGTTCAGTGGTGTGCGGATTTCGTGACTCATCATCGCCAGGAAATCACTTTTCGCGCGGCTGGCCTGCTGCGTTTTTTCCTGCTCGGCCAGCAGTTTTTCGGTGTATTCCAGCTGATCTTTTTCCGCCTGCTGCAAGGACTCCGCCAGCTGGTTAACATTCGTCTGCAGCTGGCCGATTTCCGCGCCGTCGTCCACCTGGGTGCGTTCTTCTGTATGCCCGTCCGCCAGACGATTAATAAAGCGGGTCAGGCGCTCCAGTGCCGGCAGAATCGTACGCGATACCAGAAGCCCGATCACCGCTGCCAGCAACACCACCAGCAAGCCGGCAAACAGCGACTGACGCACGATCTGATATTCCTGCTGACGGATGACCACATCGGACATGCCAAGGCGGATGATGCCGTATTTCTGCTCACTCATGGCGCCATCGCCATATTCAGAGAACTCATCCAGCTTCATCAGCTCGCGCATGATCGGCTTTTGCTCTATGACCATGTCGTCTGCTTTGAGCTCACTGTAATTTTTATCCTGCAGGGCGATCAGCGGCTTGCCATCGGGGCTGAGGATTTCGACCGAAACAATGGCCGGTTGTGCCAACGCAGCATTCAGCAACGGCCGCAGAAGTTCGTAGTTGCCACTGACCAGCGGGTATTCGGCAGAAGCACTGATGTGCTGCAGAATCAGCTGCGCCATGCGCTGATGTTCTTCGCGCAGATCGGACCAGCGGTTGATCATGTGGTAAGTGGTCAGCACCACCACTGCCAGCACAGCAGGCAAGGCCCCGACCAGCAACATACGCTGATTGATGGAAAGTCGTCTGAGCCCCCTCATCGCTTTTTCTCCTGACGAACCAGTTCATCAGTAAGCGCTTTAGCGTCCGGCAGTAACAGGTTCAGCGAGTGGCCAACCTGCTCGTTGTAATAAACCCGGAAGTAGGGGTTGTAGCCAGCAGCCGGCCACAGTTTCTCTCTCAGACCTGTCATCAGCACTTCGCTGAGACGGTGAGCAACGTCATTAAGGTCGCTGTGCGTGGTCGCCAGAGCACCGGCCTTGATATAGGCACTCGAAGGACCGATCAACGGAATATTCTGCCGGTAGGCAGTGATCAGAATGTTCTTGATGTTGGCCGAACTGTACAGCCCGGTATCGTAAAGACCGATCAGTGCATGGGAATGCTTAAGCAGATCCAGCAGCGCGTGGTTCATGCTTGGGTACTGATCAACAAAATAAGGAGTTACTAACGGCTGGGAAAGCAATCCGGCCTGCTGCCATATTTGGCGGTCTTCGACCAGCACGCCCATCGGCCGGTCATCACCCATGATGGCGCTGGCAAGACGCACCTGGCGCTGCAGTGGTGGTTCGAGATAAACAGCACTGGCGAGACCGGAATATGCTGCAGCCATCTGATGACTGACAAAAACGGCAACAGCCGGCAGATCGTCGCGGAACGACCACTGCTCAAGAGCCGCTGAACCTATCAGTACAACAGCCTCCACATCCTTGATATCAGCCGTCTGCTCTGTGGTGTACAGCCTGACATCAAGTCCGGATTGCTGCTTCGTCAGCGCTGCCAGCTTCTGCACCGATGGCACCAGCGACTGGCTGACGAACGCCACGGTATCGGCGTTTACCACCGACAGCGGGCACAGAATAAGCAGAAAAAGGAGCGCCTGCCTGATAATCCGTTTTGCATCCATGCAAAGCTTTGCCATCAAAAATCCAGTCCCAGTTGGAAGAAATATACGTCGTCGTCAGAGTAGCGCTGATTCTTATAAGTAAGACTATCACTACTGATCATGTGCTGCCAAAAGCCCCCGACCCAGGGGGTGGTACCGCGCAGACTCCATTCCTTACGCAGATTCAGTTCAAAGCGGCGGTACAGATTATTGCCATCATTGAACGAATCAGACCAGAAGTGCGACCCGGTAATGCTCCACTGGTTCCCTCTGTGGTTCCAGCTGAGCACCATGCTGTTCTGGGCGCTGAGCCGGGTTTCTGCCTTTAACTGCCGGGCGATCTCATCCTCATCCAGCGATGAGGTATCACCGAGCTTCACATCGGTATCAAGGTAGGAGTAGGTCATCCATACCAGATCCTGCGGCGACGGGCGCCATTTCAGCTGCATCTCAGCACCGTTTATATCCATGCGCGTATCGTCACGGACATCGGAGGTCGCCAGGTTAATGGCGCTGGAGATCAGGTTGTTCATGCGATCCTGATACACCTTAATATCTGCTTCCAGACGGTATTCCGACAGTTTGACGTAGTAACCCAGCTCACGGCTGCTGATACGCTCCGGCGACAGGCCGCGGTGATCAACGTCCTGATGCATATAAAAGGTCAGGTTATCACGGCCGAAATAATTGGCCGTCGCGTTGTACAGATTCAGAGAATAATCCGGCTCCTGCTCCACCAGATCCGGTGAACGCACGGCCTCGGAATACACCAGACGGATGCTTTGCTGAGGAGACAGAAGAAAATTGACGGCCGCCCGTGGCGAATATTCAGCTTCGTTGGAATCTTCGTCCTCGAACATAAAGCCGAGGTTCAGCAGCATAAAGTCCGTAGCGCGCCATTCCAGATTACTGAACAGGCGCAGGGTATCATTAATGCGTTCACCGCCCAGATAAGTTTCGGATTCGGCCTGATCACGGCGGTAGCTGATACCGGAAACTGTGCGCAGCGAATCCAGCCACTGCACCGTGTCCTGCCACTCAACGTCCATGCGTTTTTCCAGCAGGTCCTGATTCAGATCACCGCAGGCGGTTTCTCCGGCGTTGGCCGGATCCGAACTGTAACGACCATAAATACCGTTCACCAGATCCAGCTGCTGCTGGTTTTCCAGAGCCCCGGCCAGTGCCGCCATATCGCCGCTGAGCAGAATTTTTGCAGCGCCCGGATTCTGTTCATAGAGGGTATAAAGATCGGGATCAAACATCACCGTCATGGCGCAGGCGTAGTTGCGCTGGCGGCGGTCGCTGCGGCTGAAATAAGCCTGCAGATGAGACTGATGATGCTCGGAAAAATCGTGCTGTAACTTCACCAGCAGATCAAATTCTGTGGTGTCCTGATCCGGTGGTGTGCGGAAGAACTCATTCTCCACACGGATATCCGAGTGCCCCTGCTTGAAAGACGCCTGCGCATTCAGCTGACTGCTGGCGTCCAGCTGACGGCTGTAATAACCGGTAACAAAACCGTGGCGTTTACTGTCACGGAACTCGTCATCGCCGGGATCCGTTTCATCCTCATCACCATCAAAACCATCACTGGCCTGCAGATTGAAAGTCAGGCGGTAGCTGCTCATGCCGTCATTCCAGGCATGACTCAGAAAAGCATCATCAACCCCCTGAGTACCGTTGCGGTAACGCACACGGGTACCCAGCGTATCGCCCGGGTGTTTGGTAATAATATTGATCACGCCGAGAAAAGAGTTAGCGCCGTAGGTCGCAGCATTCGGACCACGGGTGACTTCAATTCGCAGAATATCTTCCAGCGCCACCGGAATATCGTCCCAGAACACGGCGGCAATGCCGGCACGGAACACCGAACGGCCATCCACCAGCACCTGCAGCCGGCGCATCAGGCTCGGGCTGGAGGCGTGGTACGTCACCGCTGCGTTATTCTGATCATCGCCGTGACCAACAAACATGCCGGGCACAAAGCGCATCAGTTCCGGCAGGGTGCGTGCACCCCAGGCCTGGATCTCATCGGCTTCAATCACAGTGACACTGGCCGGCACTTCGGCACGGGGCTGGCGTAAGCGGGCCGCAGTGAGCACCACCGGAATGTCATCTTCCAGTGTAAACTCTGCCGGCAGCGCGCCATCAGCAAACTCGTCGTACGCCTCTTCAGCGTTTAACTGCGCCCCTGCCAACATAGACAAAAGGCTGATACAAATCAGGGTCGGTTTCATGGTCCATTCATCATGCTTGGGAACCAGACTATAAGTTCCGTGGCAAATGCAGGTGGCTTTATACTTATGGCAGACTGACATCGCAAGGCCCGGCCGCTATAATCCCCGCCATTCGCTTCATTAACTATAGTAAATTCAGGAAATTTCTCATGAGCTATGCCTCAATTCCGGCTGGCAAAGACCTGCCAAACGACTTCTACGTTGTCATCGAAATCCCGGCAAACCACGATCCGATCAAGTATGAAGTGGACAAAGACATGGATTGCCTGCTGGTTGACCGTTTTATGGCAACCCCGATGTTCTACCCGGCCAACTACGGCTACATTCCGAACACTCTGGCCGATGACGGCGACCCACTGGACGTTCTGGTGATCACTCCGTACCCGGTTCAGCCAGGTTCTGTCATCCGTGCCCGTGCCGTTGGCGTACTGAACATGGAAGACGAAGCTGGTGGCGATGCCAAACTGGTTGCTGTACCTCACGAAAAACTGACTCAGCTGTATAACGATGTTAAAGACATCAACGACGTACCACAGCTGCTGCGCGATCAGATTGCTCATTTCTTCGAGAACTACAAAGATCTGGAGAAAGGCAAGTGGGTGAAAGTGCAGGGCTGGGGTGATGCCGAAGAAGCCAAAGGCATGATCGTTAAAGCTGCTGAAGCCGTTAAATAAGCGCCTTCTCAACTGTAGCAACAAAAAAGGAGCCCATGGCTCCTTTTTTGTTTTCCGGTGATCTGTCGATCTGTTCAGTCAGGCCACTTCTGCCTGCCAGAGTCTGACAGAACCCGCTTCAGTTGCCCTGCAGCTGTGCCAGCGTCTCTTCCGCCAGGCGCAGCTTATCTTCCAGCTCAACCCGTTCAGTAACGTCTTTCTGAATACCGATGTAGTAGGTCAGCTGATCAGCTTCATTGAACACCGGGGAAATGCTCAGCTCATTCCAGAACAGGCTGCCATCCTTGCGATAGTTACGCAGGACGACGCGGGAAGAATGACCGTCGTGAATGGCTTCACGGATCATCTTCAGCCCCTGCTGATCGCGGTCTCCGCCCTGCAGGAAGCGACAATCCTGATACAGGATTTCATCGGCACTATAACCGGTGAGGCGCTCAAAGGCTTTGTTCACGTAAATCAGAATATTATCGTCACCTTCCTGCTCTGAAATCACGATACCATCGTTGGATGCATCGACCGCTTTTTTCAGCAACTCAAGGCTGATCGGGCCCTGCTGATCATTCAGGTCCATCAAATATCCCCATAAAATAGTGGTAATACCGGGCTGTGTTATGCCCCGCAAATTCTCACGTTCATGCCACAGGGTCAAGCCTGTGGGTGTTCAGCCAACGCAAATCCGCGGGCGGAGAATCATTCAATCTGTACAAGTTTTTACTTTGTGTATAAGTACTTATAGAATCCAGACAGCTTTGCACAATTAATCAGGGCTGTTAACAGCGATGAAAAGAGTCTACGGCGATGTCTGATACATCAGCGGACCACAATCTGGCCTATTACCCCATCCGAATCGTTTCCAGTGAAACCGGGGTCAATGCCATCACTCTGCGGGCCTGGGAACGACGCTATGGCCTGCTCACCCCAAAACGAACGGCAAAAGGCCACCGCCTTTACACCGAAGACGATATTCAGCTGATCCGTAAAGTCGTTACTTTACTGAACCGCGGCATCCCTATTTCTCAGGCCCAGGCCATGATAGACAACGGTGATGTCAGCGCAGAAACGCCGGTCAGCGTGCCTAATCGCCCGTCACAGTGGCAGCACTATCGTGAAGAACTGAATACATCGGTTCTCGAATTTGATGACAGCACAGCGGCCGCGCTGTTCACGGAAGTGACGCAGTTTTTTCCCATCGATGTGGCCCTGCGCTTCCTGTTTATTCCGCTGTACCGTCACCTGCAGGAAAATGTCACGCAGCACCTTGGCCCTGCGCGCCTGCGATTTTATGCAGCCTTTCTGCAGTCGCGTCTGGCCTGGCGCTTAAGTGAACAGCAGACAGCTGCTGACGCCAAATCCGTGATCATCGCCAACTGCAGCGAGGATGATGATATTGATCTGCTGTTACTGGCATTACTGCTGAAACAGCATGGCCTTGAACCAGTATGGTTCAGTGGCACCCTGACTCCGCTGCAACTGACGGAGCTGGCGGCCATGCCTCGCTGGCAGGCACTGATCCTGAATATTGGCCACACCGTCAGTGAAATGTCGCTGAATCAGCTGCAACAGCTGACCCGCCAGAGCGGGCAGCCCGTGTTTACCTTGAGTCAGGGCACAGAAGCCTCTACCCTGCTCTCCCGCGGGTTGATTTCGGTGCAGGACGATCTGCATCAGGCAGCCCTGAATATCCGCGATATGTTGTCAGGAATTATTGAATGAGCGGCGAAGTCTATGAGCTGTTATTACGCCACCCACACCTGCTGAACGAAAAAACTCTGATCATCGGCGCTGAGGCCAGTCTGCCATCCGGCTGGCTTGGCCAGCTGCAGGAATCCGGCTGCACCTTCAACAGCTGGGATCTGCCGACCACTCAGGCCTGTGCCGCGCTGGGCGATAAATCTGTCTATGGGCTGCCACAGCCGGAACAGCTGCAGGATTTCGATACTGTGATTCTGTTGTGGCCAAAAGCCAAACAGCTGGGCCTGACGCTGGTCAGCCTGATTGCCGCCAGCCACAATGGTTGCTACATCGCCGGTGCCAATGACAGCGGCGGCAAAAGCATCGGTAAGGCCTGCAAAGATCTGGCTGAGGAAACAGAAAAAGTCGACTCCGCCCGCCACTGCAGCCTCTGGCACCTGCAACTGAAAGAACAGAACAGCTTTAACTGGCTGAAGTTTGCGGCCTCGTTCAGCCATAACGGCAACAGTTATATGACCCTGCCCGGTGTTTTCAATCATGGCTCCCTCGACAAAGGCACCGCCATTCTGCTTGAACACGTTCCGGCTCCGGCCCATGGCCGACTGCTGGATCTGGGCTGTGGTTCCGGGGTGATCGGACTGAGTATGAAAGCTGTCAGCCCGACACTGGATGTGACACTGGCCGACATCGATGCCATGGCCATCCGCAGTGCGCAGCTCAACAGCGCGCGGCTGAATCTGGCCGCCGACATTATCGCCAGTGACGGCCTGAATAATATCGACGGCCGCTTCGACTACATCTTCAGTAATCCGCCGTTTCATCAGGGTAAACAGACCGATTACGAGTTTGCCCGTCGTTTATTCAGTGAAAGCCGCCAGCATCTGACCGCCGATGGTCAGTTGTGGATTGTTGCCAACCGCCATCTGGCATACGAGGACTGGGCCGCTGAGTCATTCGCCCAGGTAGAGCTGATGGCTCAGGAGCAGGGATTTAAGCTCATATGTGCGCAGTTACCCAAATAGCGTCGGTTACCACCAGACTCCGCCGCAATAAAACCGGGCTGGTTCTGGCCCTCTCAGCGCTGCTGCCTCTGCAGGCACTGGCGCTGCCTCAGGTCAACGGCAACACCGCCTATCCACAGGAAGTGTATTCCGCCCGCGACCTGCGCATGTACAACCCGCAGACCCTCTACGATCTGCTGCAGCACCTGCCCGGTGTGACCATAGGCCAGCAGAACGGCAAAACCGAAATTCAGTTACATGGCCTCGACAGCAGCTATCTGACCATTCTGATTAATGGTCAGCCACTGCTCGGCGACCAGGCCAACAATATTCTCTCAACCCGGCAGATTCCGGCGGCCATGATCGATCACATCGAAGTCGACCGGAATCCCCGCGCGGATCTTATGCAAAGTGGCTCCGCCGGTACCATCAATGTGGTGCTGACCGATGCCTACGGTGGTGACGGCCTGCTGCTCAGCACAGGGGGACAGCCGCTGAGCAGCCGGGTGGCGTTTGCCGCTCACCTGGTCGATGACGAACACCCGCTGCGCCTGTTTGGGGAGCGCCGCCTGCACCGTTACGACCTGCATGGCGACACAGTGTCAGACAGCAACGGGCGCGACAGTTGGCAAAGCAATCAACGCGAGCAGAATGACAGCCTGCACCTGAGTTACAACGCGCTGATCAATGACCGCCATCCGCTCAATCTGTATCTGCTGGAACTGCGCCACGATCACCGTGAAGATATTGATGGTGTGTACGCACTCAACCGTCCCACCAATCAGACCTCACCACAGTTCACCGACGTCAGCTCACTGCAGCGGGGCAAACGCCGTACTGAGCGGGCCGGGGGTAATCTGGTGATCAACTGGGATCATCTGTCCCTGCAGAGCAGTTTTGTCGCGGAGCAATTTTCCCTCGACCGCACTCTGCAGCAGGAACAACCGAGCGACGCCTGGCAGCTGAGTGAACTCAACGACAGCCGTTATCAGCTGGGTACAACCCTCAGTGAGCTGCTGAACGAGCACCGCTGGTCAGCAGGAGTCAGCATCGAACAGCGCAAACGCACAGCCGCCGGCTCCGGCAGTGGTATTCTCACTACCAACAGTGACCGCAGCGGCCTGCCCTACAACTACGATGTAAAAGAGAACCGCGCCGGTGTGCACATGCTCGACCGCTGGCAGGTCACTGACAGTACCGAATTTGAAATTGGCTTCCGCATGGAGAGCCACGAAGTCAGCCTGGAAAGCTCCAGCGGAGCACAGTCATCCGGCATTGATACCAGTACCTACTGGCTGCCCTCATTTCATCTCCTGCAGCGCCTTAATCCTCAGAGCCGTGTGCGGGTGAGCATGAGTCAGAGTGTGCGCGAGCCGGAGATTTCCGATCAGGTGCCCTACGAATTCCGCCAGGGCGATCTGATCTGGCGCGGCAACGACAGCCTCGAAGCGGAACTGATAAGCAACGTCGATGTTAGCTATGAGTACAATTTCCTGCGTCAGGCATCAGCCCGTACCGACCGCAACAGTGGCATCTATCTGCGCGGCTTCCAGCGCATTATCAACCGCGCCATGTATCAGGGCATCAGCACCGAAACCTCGGCGGACAACACTCTGGTGGCGGTACTGACACCGGTAAACAACGATGGCAATAGCACTCTGCGTGGTGTCGAGCTGGATCTGGAGTTCTATCCGGGCAGTCAGGATATCCGCATCGATTTTGGTGCCGGTGCCTATCATTCTGAAATGAAAACCGGCGGCCTTTTACGACGCCGCTATCAAATGCCGAATCAGCCCGACTACATGTTCCGTCTGGCGCTGACACACCAGCTTTCACCGGGCCTGCGCTACGGCGGACACTGGCGCTATCAGGGTGAAAGTAATCGCTTTATGCCCGATGCATCGGGCTATCTGGTGCAGACCAGCAGCCCTCATCAGAACCTCGATCTGTTTGTTGAATACCGCTGGAGTGGATACTGGTACAGCCTGGCGAATGTGCACCTGACACCGGGCGAAGACGACTGGCTGGAGCAGTCCGGTATCCGCCAATATCAGGATACCCGCCCACAATGGCAGCTGACCCTGATGCGTGCATTCTGAAACACAGATGCGTGCATTCTGAAGACACGGACGGAGAAAAAGACCTCTGCTACAGCTATGACAGGCTGAAAGTTGACGAGTGCCGCAGTATTTTTCTGCAGCTCACCTACCCTCTAAGCTGAATCATCCGGTCTTTACGGGAGAAACCCATGACTGCCTATATCGTATTATCCTGCCTGCTGCTCAGTGCCGCAGCCTGCCTCTGCATTTATTCATTCGTGCAGGGTAACGCCCTGCGTCCGCAGCGCCAGCCGATCAGGATTGATCAGCACCCTGAGCAGCCTCAGCGCCGGCGCTGAGACTGCGGCGCGGTGTTCGTAACAGCACCAACAGCAGTAACAGCAGGGCTGGCAGCGTCGTCAACAGCATGCCCTTCCAGCCCAGCAGCAGTACCAGACTGCCGGATGCCAGCGCGCCGAAGGCCTGACAGGCAAACACCAGCATATCGTTGATGCCCTCGACCCGACCGGCTTCCTCCGCCCGGTAACAGCGCCGCAGCAATGCCGTGCCGGCAACAAACAACAGATTCCAGCCCAGCCCCAACAGTACCAGCCCAAGCCAATAGTGTAGGAAGCTCTGATCCCACCAGGCCACAGACAGACAGGCCAGCATCACCAGCACACCGCTGAAAATCATGCGCCGGAAACCCAGCCACTGAATCAGCTGACCCGACAGCAGGGATGGCAGATACATGGCCATAATATGACTCTGGATCACCCACTTCGCATCGCTGAGCGGATAGCCCATGCCCTGCGTCATGCTCAGCGGTGTCGCGGTCATAACGTAGGCCATCACCCCATAACCACAGGCCGCAGACAGAATCGCCAGTGGTAATGCCGGTTGTTGCAGTAACTCAGACCAGCTGCGCCCGGCCTCCGCAACCTGCGCACTGACCACCACAGTTCGCGGCATAATCCAGCTGAGAATCATGGCCGCCAGCAGATAACAGACGATGAGCGCGCCAAAGGCTGCCCCCTCACCCAGCGGTGGATACCAGTCATTCAACCGGGTCAGCTCCGGGCCAAGAAACGCTGACACCAGTCCGGCCAGCAACAGTCGGGCAGCAATCAGCGGCGCCTTGCCGGCATCAGCGGCATCCATGGCAACGAAGCGGAACTGTTGCACAACCGCATTCACTCCGCCGATGCCAAGAGCAGCCAGAGTGAAGCCGGTGAACCAGTGCTGGGCAACAGACAGTGCCGCACAAAGACTGAACAGAGCGCCACTGAACATGGCCAGAATAAATAAACGGCGACGACCGAAGCGCTGCGCCAACCGGGCAGCAGGCAGTGCTGCAAAGGCAGTACCACAGATCATGGCAGCAACAGGCAGGGTGGCAAAACGGGGATCGGGGTGCAGCTGGTGACCAATCAGGCCACCAACCAGAATCAGGAGCGGCGCGGCACTCAGTGCCAGCGCCTGGGCGACCATCAGGCCGCGGACAATCAACGGCATTCAGGCCTCAGGGCATGTTGCGCGAGTAGAAAATCTCCAGCATTTCTTTGCGCAGCTTCTCTTCAACCGCCTGACGCTCCTCCGGCACCATAGACTGAACCCCCTCTCCGAACAGGTAGTTATCCAGTTCGAAATCCTTGAGCAGCATTTTGGTGTGGAAGGTATTTTCCTGATACACGTTAACGTCAATCATCTGATAGGCGTTCTGTGTATCTTCGGTCAGGTAATTCTGAATCGAATTAATGTCGTGATCAATGTAATGCTTAACACCGTCAACGTCACGGGTAAAACCACGTACACGGTAGTCTACGGTCACGATGTCAGAATCGAAGCTGTGAATCAGATAGTTCAGTGCTTTCAGTGGTGAGATCAGACCACAGGTCGACACATCAATATCCGCGCGGAAGGTCGAAATCCCACCCTGCGGGTGACTTTCCGGGTAGGTGTGCACGGTCACATGGCTCTTGTCCAGATGAGCAACCACAGCGTCATGAAGAGGACCTGGCTTTTCTTCCATCAGGTCTTCGCTGGGCAGAACTTCATGTTCAGCAATCAACATGGTCACACTGGCACCTTCCGGATCGTAATCCTGACGCGCAATGTTAAGAATGTTAGCTCCGATGATATCCACCACATCGGTCAGAATTTTCGTCAAACGATCAGCGTTATACAGCTCATCGATGTAACGGATATATTCCTGACGCTCTTTTTCACTGTTGGTATAACAGATGTCATAGATATTGAAACTTAATGACTTGGTCAGATTATTGAAGCCATGAAGCCGCAACTTATTGTTCAATCGCTCATCCTCATTAGTGACCGCTGAAGGCGGTCAATCAAATTCACTCACGGCATAGCTGTGAGTAATTTCAACACCACCCTGTTCCAGCATAATGGACGCAGAGCAGTACTTTTCAGCTGACAATTTAACAGCCCGTTCTACCGCGGAGTCTTTCAGGTTGCGGCCGGTAACACGAAAGTGCACGTGAATTTTGGTAAAAACACTCGGAACCGCGTCTGCGCGTTCGGCTTCTACGTCCGCTACGCAATCAATTACATCCAGGCGCTGTTTGCGCAGAATGCTCATCACATCAAAGCTGGTACAACCGCCCAGTCCGAGCAGCAGCATTTCCATTGGACGCACGCCCATATTGCGTCCACCGTGATCTTCAGGCCCGTCCATTACCACAGAGTGACCGCTGCCCGATTCACCAAGAAACATCGCGCCGTCAACCCATTTAACTGTTGCCTTCATCATCATCCCCGCATAAAAATGGAAAGGAGGCGGAGGTTATCACAGGGAAGCCGACAGGATAAATCGTCCGTACCGAAAAAGATGGCGGAAATCGCCTAATGTTCTCTGCGCTGCGGTGGTTCACCTCAGCCTGTTAATGAGTGATAATCTAGGCTAACACAGGATTGGACGCCCGATATGAGTCTCCCCAAAATGCCGTCAAAGCATCAGCACCTTGACGACTTTTTATCTCACTGCCACAAACGCCGCTATCCGGCACGCTCTACCCTCATCTATGCCGGGGAAGAGAGCGATACCCTTTATTACCTGATAAAAGGGTCGGTAAGCGTCATTATCGAAGATGACGATGGCCGTGAAATGGTTATGGCGTACCTCAACGAAGGCGATTTCTTCGGTGAAATGGGCCTGTTCGATGAAGAACAACAGGAACGCACCGCCTGGGTTAAAGCCAAAACTGAATGTGAAGTTGCCGAGATCAGCTACACCAAGTTCCGCGAACTGGTGGAGCAGGATGCCAAGCTCATGTTCTATATCTTCCGTCAGATGGCCAATCGCCTGAGCCGCACCACGCGCAAAGCGGGTGATCTGGCGTTCCTCGACGTTACCGGTCGTGTCGCCCGTACTCTGCTGGATCTCAGTAAAGAGCCCGATGCCATGACACATCCGGATGGCATGCAGATCAAAATTACCCGCCAGGAAATTGGCCGCATCGTCGGCTGCTCGCGGGAAATGGTTGGTCGCGTGCTGAAAGACCTGGAAGAAAAAGGCCTGGTGTCCGTGAAAGGCAAAACCATGGTCGTTTTCGGCGCCCGCCGCCCGGCACCTCCCCGCCGCACAGAATAATCTGAGGATATAACGCTGGAGTGATCTAAACTGATAGTGCTCCGCGTACACTGCCGGGGCGCTGTCGAGATTATAAAGATACGGAGCCGCCCGACATGGCCGATGATATGCTGTTCGCCGACGACGATGTGTTTTCTGATTCCCCCGCAGTCCCCGCCAGTCATAACGTCTGGCGCGTTCTGATCGCCGATGATGAGCCGGATGTTCATCGCATCACCCGCATGGTTCTCTCCGGTTTCCAGTTTGATGGTCGCCGCCTGGAACTGCTCAGTGCCTACAGTGGTGAAGAAACCCGCCAGATCATGGCTGCCAATCACGATATCGCAATGATCCTGCTGGACGTGGTGATGGAAGATGATCACGCCGGACTGGAAGTATCCCGTTACATTCGTGAAGAACTGAACAACCGCTATACCCGTATTGTGCTGCGCACCGGTCAGCCTGGTCAGGCACCGGAGCATGAAGTCATCCGTACTTACGATATCAATGACTACAAAGACAAAACGGAACTGACCACCACCAAACTGAACACACTGATGTACGCCACGCTGCGCAGCTACCGCGACATCTGTACCCTGAACGAACACCGCCGCGGGCTGGAACGGGTGATTATGGCCTCCGCCAAAGTCTTCAGTACCGGTGCTATTGGCCAGTTTGCTTCTGCTGTTTTGTCTCAGGTAACGAATCTGCTCGGACTGGAAGAAAGCGCGCTGTATTGCTCCAGCACTAACCGTACTGATGCCCTGCTTGGTGGCAACCGTTTCCGCGTACTGGCAGCCACCGGTGAAATGCAGCAGCTCAGTGATGAAGAAAATTTCGACAATATTCCTGAGCATGTCCGTGAAGGTTTTGAACTGGCCATGCAGGAACGCAAAAGCCAGTACCTGGCCAACCACTACATTGGCTATTTTGCTTCCGAGCGCGGCAGTGAAAGCCTGCTGTTCGTGACCTATCAGAGAGAACCTTCCGATCTCGACAAACAGCTGCTGGAAATTTACGCCACCAACGTCGCCATCACCTATGAAAACCTGCTGATGCGCGAAGAGATCATCGAGACTCAGCGCGAGCTGGTGTACATGCTTGGTGAAGCGGTAGAACAACGCTCCCGGGAAACCGGCGCCCACGTAAAACGTGTGGCTCAGATCTCCCGCCTGCTGGCAATCAAATGCGGCCTGTCAGAACGCGAAGCCGAGCTGATCAAACTGGCCGCGCCTCTGCACGATGTCGGTAAGATCGCCATTCCGGATCATATTCTGAATAAACCGGGCAAACACGACGCCAGCGAATGGAGCGTGATGCAGGAACATGCCCAGATTGGTTCCGATATTCTCAGTAAATCAGACCGTAGGATTCTGCAGCTGGCGTCCATTATTGCCGCTCAGCATCACGAACGCTGGGATGGCAGCGGTTATCCCCGTGGCCTGAAAGGTGAACAGATTCATATTGCCGGGCGCATCACTGCGCTGGCGGATGTGTTTGATGCGCTGGGCAGTAAGCGCTGCTACAAAGAACCCTGGCCGGATGATGAGATTATCAATCTGATCGAAAAAGAATCCGGCAAACAGTTTGATCCTCAGCTGGTTACTCTGATGATGGATAATATGGACGAAATTCTGCAGATCCGCGTTAACCATCCGGACTGACATACCAGATGACAGGCACAAAAAAGCAGGCTTTAAGCCTGCTTTTTTGTGCGCGCCTGCTGAACCTCTGATGTCAGAAGAAGAGTTTATGCAGCTCTTCGCCCGGGTTTTCCGCGCGCATAAAGGCTTCGCCCACCAGGAACGCATTAATATTGCGCTCACGCATAACGGCAACGTCATCCGGAGTAAGAATACCGCTTTCCGTTACCAGCAGTTTATCCGCCGGAACCTGCTGCTGCAGGCCAAATGTGGTTTCCAGTGTCAACTCGAAGGTGTGCAGATTACGGTTATTGATACCCAATAACGGCGTATTCAGTGTCAGAGCTGTGTGCAGCTCTTCTTCGTTATGCACTTCTACCAGCACATCCATACCACATTCATGAGCAATACCTTCCAGATCCTGCAGCTGCATTTTGCTCAGCGCAGCGACGATCAGCAGGACGCAGTCAGCGTTAATCGTACGGGCTTCGTAAATCTGATAAGGATCAACGAGGAAATCCTTGCGGATAACCGGCAGGGAACAGGCAGCACGGGCAGCTTTTAAATAGTCTTCATGCCCCTGAAAATAATCACGGTCAGTCAGCACTGACAGACAGGCAGCCCCGCCCTGTTCATAAGACTCTGCAATTTCCTGCGGCACAAAGTGCTCACGCAGAACGCCTTTGGATGGTGACGCTTTTTTTACTTCAGCAATAACCGCAGGCTTTCCCGCTTCGACCTTGGCCAGCATCGCATTGTAAAAACCCCGCAGCTCAGACGGATCACAATCCAGCGCCTGGGCTTTTATTTCTGCCAACGGCAGAGTCTTGCTGCGCAGAGCGACTTCTTCCGCCTTGGTGGCCAGAATCTTTTTCAGAATGGTTGGAGTATTCATCAGTTTACTTCGTCTTCCGCCAGAAAGCGTGAAAAGCTCACCAGCTCATTGAGTTTTTCCAGCGCCAGTCCGGAGTAAATTGCGTCCTGCGCCATATCAACACCCTGTTTCATATTGCTGGCCAGACCGGCAACATAGATCGCAGCACCGGCATTCAGTGCCAGCATGTCAGCCGCTTTAATACCGGCAGCCGTTTCACGCTTACCTAACGCATCTTTAATCAGCGCCAGACTTTCCTGAGAATCGGCAACATCCAGTCCGGACAGAACCTGTGACTGAATACCGAAATCCTCTGGCTTTATTTCGTATTCTTTCAGTTCACCATTTTTTAATTCACAGGCATAGGTGGTGGTCGCCAGACTGATTTCGTCCAGTCCATCCTGAGAATTCACCACCAGAATATGGCCGGCTCCCATGCGCTGCAGCACTTCAGCCACCGGACGCACCAGAGCCTTACTGAACACACCAATAACCTGATTGGCTACGCCCGCCGGGTTGGTCATAGGTCCGAGAATATTAAAGATGGTACGCATACCCAGCGATTTACGCGGGCCAATAGCGTGCTTCATGGCACTGTGATGCGATGGCGCAAACATAAAGCCAACGCCCAGTTCATCTATGCAGCGGGCAACCTGTTCTGAGTTCAGATTCAGATTAACGCCAGCCGCTTCCAATAAATCAGCACTGCCGGATTTGGACGACACACCACGGTTGCCATGTTTCGCCACGGTTCCGCCTGCAGCCGCAACGATAAAAGAGGATGCGGTGGAAACGTTAAATAAATTGGCGCCATCACCACCGGTACCGACGATATCTACAGCATGTTCCGCTTTGATTTTTACGCCGGTTGCCAGCTCACGCATCACAGTGACAGCACCGACAATTTCGTCGATGCTTTCACTCTTCATACGCAAACCCACCAGAAAACCACCCACCTGAGCATCATCACACTCACCGGTCATAATCTGGCGCATCACATCAATCATTTCTTCGGTGGATAAATCCTGGCGCTCAACGACGCGGGCAAGTGCGGTTTTGATATCCATTATTTATCCCCTTTGTTCTGTTCCAGAAAATTTCTCAGCAGATCGTGACCGTGTTCGGTCAGGATAGATTCCGGGTGAAACTGCACGCCCTCGATCGCTAATTCCTTATGACGCACGCCCATAATTTCTTCCATGCTGCCGTCTTCATTTTCCGTCCACGCGGTAATTTCCAGACAGTCAGGGATGGTGTTTTTATCAATCACCAGAGAATGATAACGGGTGGCGTTGTAAGGGTTTTTCAGACCTGCGAAGACACCGGTATTGTTATGATGCACCGGAGAAATTTTCCCGTGCATCACCTGGCCGGCGCGAACGATATCGCCACCGAAAACCTGACCAATACTCTGGTGCCCCAGACAGATCCCCAGAATCGGTAATTTACCAGCGAAGTAGCGGATGGCTTCCATGGAGATACCCGCCTCATTGGGCGTGCAAGGTCCCGGGGAAACCACCAGCTGATCCGGGTTCATCGCTTCAATTTCAGCGACGGTAATTTCGTCGTTACGGAAGACTCTGACATCGGCGCCCAGTTCGGCAAAATACTGCACGACGTTGTAGGTAAATGAATCGTAATTGTCGATCATGACTAACATTGCTGACTCCTGCGGCGTTACGCCTGAATGTGTGGTTATTGGTCCAGTCCGGCTTCCGCCATGGCAACCGCACGGAACATAGCGCGGCCTTTATTCATGGTTTCTTTCCATTCCAGCCGCGGTACAGAATCCGCAACCACCCCGGCGCCAGCCTGAATATTCAGCTTGCCGTCTTTAATCACTGCGGTACGGATGGCAATGGCCATATCCATATTGCCGCTCCAGCTCAGGTAGCCCACCGCACCGCCATAAACGCCGCGTTTGGTAGACTCCACTTCATCAATAATTTCCATGGCGCGGATTTTCGGTGCGCCACTCAAAGTACCGGCCGGATGCGCTGCACGCAGCACGTCCATGGCGCCGATACCGTCTTTTACTTTGCCTTTCACGTTGGACACGATGTGCATCACGTGGCTGTAGCGTTCAATGACCATCTGATCGGTCACTTCCACTTCACCGGTTTTCGCCACCCGGCCAACATCGTTACGGCCAAGGTCTATCAGCATAACGTGTTCAGCGATTTCTTTCGGATCCGACAGAAGTTCCTGCTCCAGTGCCAGATCTTCTTCTTCGGTGGCACCGCGCACGCGGGTACCGGCAATCGGCCGTACGGTTACTTCACCATCTTCAAGACGGGCAAGAATTTCCGGTGAAGAACCCACGACGTGGAAGTCACCAAGATTCATGCAGTACATATAAGGCGATGGGTTCAGCGTGCGCAGCGCACGGTAAATATTCACAGGGTCGCCACCATAAGGTACCGTCAGGCGCTGCGATGGAACGCATTGCATGATGTCACCGGCGAAGATGTACTGACGGATGCGTTCAACCGCGTCCATAAATTCCTGCTCACCAAAGGAAGAGCGGAAATCAGCTTCCGTGACTTCAGCAGGTGCTTCAACCGGCTTACCGATCGGGCCTGTGTATGGTTCACGCAGCTGCTGACGCAGTTCATGAATACGCTGTTCAGCTTTTTCATGGGCGTTATCTTCCGCCGGGTCTGCCAGCACAATTAAGTGCAGCTTGCCGCTGAGGTTGTCGAATACCACGACTTCCTCAGACACCATCAACAGAATATCCGGGGTGCCCAGCTCGTCCTTCGGACAGGAGTTTTTCAGGCGTGGCTCAATGTAGCGCACGGTGTCATAGCCAAAATAACCGACCAGACCACCATCAAACTTCGGCAGGCCATCAACATTAGCCACACGGAAACGCTGCTGGAACTCACTGACAAACGCCAGTGGATCTTCCACGCTGTGCTGTTCAACGATGTCGCCGTCACGGGTGAGCGTGATGTCATGACCACTGATGGTCAGAATTTCCCGGCATGGCAGACCGATCATGGAATAGCGGCCCCACTTCTCGCCGCCCTGCACCGATTCCAGCAAATAGCTGTATGGCGCATTCGCCAGCTTGAGGAAAGTGGTCAGAGGAGTATCAAGGTCAGCCAGCACTTCGCGGGCCACGGGGATGCGGTTAAAGCCCTGTTCAGCCAGAGCAGCAAATTGTTGCGGAGTCATAATTACCTTCAGATTGTTAAGCGCGATAGATAGCCTGAGCGGCCGGTCAGAGATTGAACAGCGCTTAACACCATCGACAGGTCAGGTTCTGACCCTTTTGCAGGGGGCGGTTATATTGGAAAAACACCGCAGGCTCCGTTAATTACAGGATTTAGAGATAGGCAGAACTATAACGGTATGCAGGTTGAGCGGCAAGACAGAGGACCTGTCTTTCCACGCATACAGCCCTATTCTGAGCGCCAGTCGAGGCAAGGCCACTGACGTTCAAGTGCCACCGAGCGCAATTCGTCGCTGGGATTAAGAACAACCGGCTGTTTGACCGCTTCCAGTAGCGGAATATCCGCATGGCTGTCTGAATAGAAAGCGGCATCTTCAAATGACCAGCCGCGGCGGGTCAGAAACTGGCGCGCCAGATCGACTTTACCGGCGCCATAGCACATGGGCTTTTCCAGACCGACGATACGGTTATTTTCCGTACTCAGCCGGTTACTGATGACATTATTGATGCCCAGCGCATTACCGTATGCCCTGGCCACCACATCATCCGCGCCGGTGATCATCACCAGCTCCGCCCCCTTGCGCCGGTAGGCAAACAAAAGAGAGGCTGCCTGTGGATAAATATGCAGCTGGCCGCGCTCAGTAAAGAAGCGCTCAACATGAATCTGATACTCTTCCAGCGTCATGCCGCGGGTGCGGGTACGGTAGTAATTCGATAAACGGCCGTGAGTCACACGACCTTTTTTGTATGCGCGGTAGAGCGAGGCCAGCGCCAGCATGGCCTCAACGACGGCCCAGCGCTCACGCTTGACCCGCCAGCGAATCCAGAGACTGTTAGCGTCCTTGTTTATCAGGGAATCATCGAGGTCAAAAAATACGACGGGAACATCGTAAACCCGCATTCTGCGTCCGCCAGTCTGGTCCATGTCAGGTCGGTCAGAATATCACAGTGACGGTATAAGCCCCATATCACATGGAGTCATCAAAGCGCATGGCCGCCAGACGCCAATAAGTCAGGGTTGCCGGGGTGATTTTGCCTTCGCAGCGCAAAGCCAGTACCTGCAATCCCTGCCACAGCGCGTGCGCCTGCGTATCCAGCCCCATCAGCTTCAGCGATGCCAGCATGCGACTGATGCGCCGGAAATTGTGGTTTTCTGGCACCAGCCAGTGACGGTCACAGATGTCTGTTGGCAACACCAGTTCAAATCCCTGGGGGGATTCACGCATCACCATGCCAAGAAACGTCAACATGCGCTGCAAAGCCTGATGCATGCGCGACTGCAGCTCGGCATTATGGCGAAAGTCAGCAATAACCTCATCCGTGACGACCGGCGCTTCCGGGTTGTAGGGACTGGGTTCGTGCAGCGGAAACAGCCACTGAATGTAATCGTGGCAGATTTCCAGCTCAGTATCCGGAAAAGCGAGAATACTGTTAAAGCTGCGCCCCCTGTGGTCTGTGCCCTGGCCGCTGTAGAAGGCTGTAAGAGGATGCATAGAATGAGCCCATCCGTTGGTTTCGATCAGAAAAATCCCCGAACCAAACACCTTTTTCCGGGGTCATATTCAGCATAGCAGGCAGGCAGATTCCAGTGAGGATTTGTCACCGAAAAGCCCTGACAATTTTTGACCTGGATCGATTGAAGTTTTGTTTTACTGTTGTAATCTGAAATGACCAACCCGTTCACCGGAAACTGTTCCGGTGAAATATCAACCAGAGGCCTGATGCCACTGCAGGTATAAGTGGCAAGGACTCTTTGGACTCTTTGGACTCTTAAGGAGACGCTATGAAAGGTTTGGAAATCAGCTTCCGCGACATCAGTCACTCCGATGCTATCGAACAGCATATCCGTGACAAAGCAGGCAAATTGACCTCGACTTTCGATGAAATCACCGGAGTCAGGGCCGTTGTCGCCATGCCGCACAACCACAGCTATAAAGGTAAGCTGGCCCACGTATCCCTGGAGATCGGTCTGCCCGGGCAAACCGTTGCCATCACCCGTGACAACCACGACAATCCGGAACATGAAGACATGTATCTGGCCGTCACCGATGCCTTCGACAAAGCCCTGCGCAAAGTCCGCCAGATCCACAACAAGCGTATTGATAAGAGTCGCCGGGCCGGCAACAGTGCCGTGTCATAAGACTTAACCACAATAAAAAAGGGCCTTGAGGCCCTTTTTTATGGTTCAACGCATTTAAGCGTGAAAAATGAGAACGGCAGTAAAATCGGTTAAGTTTGCATTCGCCAAAACCCAAACAAAACCGACTACTGCCGATCCATG
>MDSZ01027696.1_pt1 | contig 45128 bp, 41 predicted proteins | sample 811201 | NCBI WGS metagenome assembly MDSZ01 (sample SAMN05326647, study PRJNA326480) | marine metagenome | isolation source: seawater | place: Indian Ocean: North | collected 2010 | reverse complement strand
GTCGCATCTTCGTTCACCACCACACGGGTGGCTTAGAAAGCAGACACAACGGCAATTGGCACGCGCACATCGTTCACCACCACACGGGTGGCTTAGAAAAAATAGTCGTGTATCGCTTCTTCTTCGGTTCGGTTCACCACCACACTGGTGGCTTAGAAAAGTACACAACGACCACGCCCTGCCTCTGGACCGTTCACCACCACACGGGTGGCTTAGAAACTTTGCATCTGGCCTGTCTAGATTTAACCCCTGTTCACCACCACACAGGTGGCTTAGAAAAAGGCGGGGTCGGCTGCGCGGGTCAATCGCTTGTTCACCACCAAGCGGGTGGCTTAGAAAGTCGGCAAACACTTTCACGAACTGGGCTTCATGTTCACCACCACATGGTGGCTTAGAAATTGGCCATGTGCTTAAAGGGCGGAGATTCAAAGTTCACCACCACACGGGTGGCTTAGAAATGTGCGCTGCTCACGAGTGCATTGCTCATGGTGTTCACCACCACACGGGTGGCTTAGAAATATAAGTTAAGCGAAGTTAAGTCAAGTGAAGTATTCACCACCACCTCGGTGGCTTATAAATGGAGCTGATTAAGTCTTCTGATTTCTATCTATTTCACCATCACGCGCTCAGAAGCAACATCGTATCCGGTAGCGGTGCCGTCGTGGATCCGGAGTTAGACGCCCCTGTACTGATGGGGTTCGAGTGAGTTACCGAAAATTCGGAATCTGGGCCTGTGACCTGGGTGGAATTTGCATCTATAGCGCTCCATAGCAGCATATCCATCCCCGTGTTGATGGTTGACTCCAAGTCGATGTCGTAGGGCAGAAAGTCTCCCACCGCCGAACCAAGTTCCTCAGGCACGATGTTCTCGCCCGACAAAGACAAAAAGTCTAGTGCAGCAATTTCCTGACCGATCACCACTGGCGAATCCTGGTCAATATTGCCGGTCTTGACTATGAAGGTTTCACCGCCATCGGATTTTTGCCCAAAGTGCAAACCTTCTCGCCAGTTGACCCCTGCATACGCACCGAACGCACCTGTCTCCAGAAGGCCAGAAATCGATTCGGAATCACTGCCGCGTGTTTCCGCCGCGTCGGTACGGTTCAGACTTGATTGGAAGTAGATTTTGTCCGAACCGGCGTAAAGCGAGTTCGTGCCACCATCAACCTTGAGAATGCCGGCGATATCAAAATCAGGCGTTTGTGGCCCTGGGAACTGTCGACCAATATCAAGCAGATCCATGAAAGATTGACCGGCAGGCGACTCAATCAGTGGCCCGAGAATGGGCTCCAAAGGCGTTTGGCGCGTTCCAATGATGAAATCAAGGTGGCCATAGATTGTTTGAAGAATCGTGGCTACCTCATTGAATGATTTCCCAACGCCTCTAGCCACCTGTTCAATCAGACTTCTCAGCGGGCTTGAGGACAATGGCTCCAAATCAAGCGCAGCCGCATCGCCATTGGTGAGCGATATAAACTCCGTTGCCATCGCCCGAAGTCCTGAATCCAAGGATTGCTCAACAAGCAGTTGATCATCCTGTGTGGTGCGCTTTTGCTGCTCCTGCGCGACATCCACTGAAAACAGCGCAACGGGATTGTCGATCAGTATTTTTGCGGGATTCACCAAATCCAGATCTTGCTCAACTGCCAGCAGCTTTTTCTTGGCCAATGCGCTTTGCTCGGCCTGAAGCAATGAGGGCGCATCAAAGGAGGGGGGCGCCGCCATCGCACCAGATTGAGCACCCACAAGCAGGCTTGCCACCATTAGAAAGCTTGAATACAACGCCCATTGTTCACGGTTTCGATCGTCCATGGCACTAAGGGTGAATTCCTTGGCCACGCCAAGTGGTTTGACCTCATGCCCAGATGGCTTTGACACAAAGAACGGCTCATCGGCCAAGAGCTGCGAAGCCCTTGGAACGATGTAGTTTCCTGGAGTCAAAATGAATCTTTTCATGTCCGCATAGTACCACCCATGCTGAAAATTGATTCAATTCGTAGGTTACAAAAAATTGATAATTTCGGTCAAATGGTTACAACTGTAAACTCTGGACACTTCATGTCCGCATGCTTGCTTCCATTTGGTGGTCTTGTTCGAGCTGCTCTTCGAGCTGCTTGCGCGGCTCGGCAAAGCGGCGCTCCACCTCATTGAACATACCCATGAAAAATGCCTTTCGCTGCGCCTCAAGCATCATTTTCACTTCTGCATCCACATCAGGGTCTTTCATGTCGGCACCCGAATTGCGGATCTCGGAAAGGAACTCTTCCTGCTTGATTTTCAGCTTTTCCAAAAAGCCCTCGACTCGCTTAATCGGCTTGTCGTGCTCGTCATTGAGCATCACGCCGTGAACTGGGTAGCGCTTTTCTTTGTCGTCTGAATTGAAAAACGGCTTGGGGCAAAAATACGCAAGCTGACCAGGCTGGATCGTCAACAGTCGGGGAATCAGGTTCTGGGCCAACTTGTGGTTAAAGTCCAAAGAGACCACCAAGCGATTTAACTTGTCGTTTTCACCTACTTCGAAAGTAACCTTCAGGTAATCGGTTTCAAGCTTGTTGTCGCTGTCATTTTGCTGCAGCTGGACATTGGTCACGCGACCAAAAATCGCGATAGCATCAACCTTCCCATCTTGCGTCTTACCAATGATGTTCTTTTCGATCATGCGAGACACGAAAAAGTCTGTGTTTTGTTGCTCGTCATAGCGAGGGATCTCTTTTGGGCCGAACGTCTTTCTGTACTCAGAACGAATCTCGTCCATGCCTTTTTGGACTTCTTGGTTGTCCACATACAGCAAACCGGCCGTGGCCGAGTACTTGATGTTGATGTAAGTGGCGTTTACTGGCGCTTTGCGTTGCACGATACCGGGTACAGACATTTTCAATCTCCTTGATTTGGGTTCTTTGTTATTGCTTCAGACGAAGGGGTTCTGACAGTTCGGACTCCTCAGCCTCGAACTCGTCCCCAATGGCTTGAATGACTGGTTTTTCGCCAAGCAGCGGTGCCAAATCTGGCAACTCTTGGGGCTGGAGCATCTTCAACATTTGTTGCTCGTTAATCGTGATGGACTTTTTATCCGGTGCAAAACGCGTAGAGACCTGCTTGTGGGCCTCAACTGTCACGCCGTACTGCTTGGAAAGCAGCTTCATTTTGTCCAAATCAGGGGCATCTGCCTTAAATGGCGTCAGATCTTCTTCGCGCTCAACCACATAGGCAAGCAGCTTGTTCGAATCAAAATCCTCTGTCGCGCTGACCAAATCTTTTACCGGCGCACCTGCTTGCACCAGATCCTTAAACAGGGTGTCTTTGTTGATCTCGTACTCAACGGCCACTTTGAGCTTGTCCAACACCATGGAACCCTTGGTATCCGGGGGAGCCAAATCCAACACTGACTTGATTGAGTTTTGAATTGCTTTGGAGCGATTTTCGAAAAACGACTTTGCCACCTGGCTCTTGGCAAACTCCGCACCGTAGATATCCAGCGCTTCAGCCAAGTCCGGCTTGTCCGGGTAGCCCAAGTGAACCATCCTTGCGACTGGCTCTGGAACCAGATTGTTCATGACAAAGCCATCCCAGTAGTACTCGCAAGCATCAATGATTTCGGCGTACAGGTTGGGGTCATATTCAACAACCAGAGGCACAGGCTCCCATGCGCCCATATCCCACTGGGTCAACATGCACAGGTCAGGGCTGAAGCCTTGCTCCATCAGTAGCCCTGTGCCACCGGTGAGCTGACACACATATTCAAAATCCGCCATTGGGTTGCCATTGACTTCGCGCTTGACCTCGGTTGGGCACTTGTAGTCAACCAGCGCCAGCAGCTCATCCTTGAACTCCGGGTTTGGCAACTCGGGCATCAGGTGGCCATAGCCCTTGTTGGTGAAGTGCGCACGCTTTTCCTCGTACTGGTAGTAGTTAATCACCACCATATCGTCTGGGCTGTAGCGCAAGCGTCCGCGCTCTGAGCGTGACTCTGACAACAGGGCAATACCCTCTTGGATTGTTTGTGCGCAACACAGCTTTTTGAACTCATAGCCATTTAGCGGCTCCAGATCGTTGCCACGCTTGATCGGCCCACGCGAGCCAAAAGGGGCGCTCATCAGCAGCTTACCCTTTACGATGTCTCCAGCGCTTGAGCCGAAATTTCCTTTCTCTCCGCGGCGGTTTTTCACCAACACGCCGATTTCCGAACCACCAAAGCCCAAGGTGCGGCGTGCGTGCCAGACCAAACGCTCTGGGTCTACCTTGGCAACGCGCTCCAACCAGGGCTCGATGCGCTCTGAAATCACGCCATACATGGGGTGCTCAAGCAAAACCTGCCTGGCAGAGGCCTTCAATGCGTCGATATCTTTCTTGCTTAAACGTGACATGGTTGCGATCTCGCTTGGTTAATTTGTCCACAAACCAATCGTACGAAAAATTAAAGTTGGTTTGTTTTCTGATTTGAAACTATTTTTCTTATATTATATCTTATTAAAAATCAGATATAATGGAAAAAATATTGCGAGACAGCCATGAGCGTGACTGAACAAATTGATGTACTTGAGAATTACCTGCGAGCTGACAACAAGCTGAAATTGGTGCTTGATGCAAGCGGCCCGCTTGGGTTTGATCTATTGCTGGAACTAAGCGACGCACGCGCCAAGGCGGTTGACGATCTTGAACAGGCTTTGGGGCAGTACTTCGAGGCAAGCTCAAAGACAATCTGTTCACACACCTCCTCTGGCAACCTCTGGATCATGAGCCAAAGCCTTCGCGAGGGTTATGCCGTACAGATTACTTACTTCGGACCCGACGAAAAACCCAGTGGCGACATGCAATTTAAAACCGTACAAAGCGCCATGCAGGAAATGCTTCGAGCCACCATGATCAGCACATTCACCAATTACGACGGGTTTTCCTTTGAGCAGTTTGTTGACGGGCAGGGTGATCGCACATCCGTGGGTAACACAATGGGCGTGTCTGCATGAAGCGGCTTGATCTGGAGCTTTTGCGTTTCCTTGCGGCGATCTTGGTGTTGCTTTATCACGCTCAGGTGCCGGGCTTTCATGCCGGATACATCGGCGTGGACGTGTTCTTGGTGCTTTCTGGGTACCTGCTCACTGAATCTGCTATTAGAAAGCAACAGGCAGGCACGTTCAGCGTGAGCAACTTCATGGCCGGCCGACTCAAGCGCTTGGCGCCCATGGTATTTTTCGTGACCAGTGCAACCTTGGCCTTTGCCTACCTGGTCTTGCCCCCCAAGGCGTACGAGTCGCATGCAGCCATGGCGATTTCTCAAATCCTGTTTGCCACCAACCATGTCATTGCCTCGGGCGGTGGATACTTTGAAAACCACATTGCCAACAATCCGCTGGCTCACCTGTGGACAATCTCCCTTGAGTTTCAGTTCTATGCGCTGCTGGCCCTTTCTGTCTGGCTGCTTGGCTCCAAAAAGAGCCTCTTTGTCGTGTTTGGCTTTCTTGGGGCGCTCTCACTGGCACTGACCATCCAGCAGGCGGGATCAATTTCTCCAAACCCATATTTGCTTCTTCACTATCGGTTCTGGGAGTTCGCAGCCGGTGCGATGTTGGCCTTGGCGCCATGGGCTATCAAAAGGCAGGCTCAGACACCCAAAACTGTTCAAAATCGCCTTGCCTGGGGCGCTGCCTCTGTCTTGATTCTCATCGGACTTGCCATTGGCGATCGATTCTTGCACAACCCTGGACCTATATTGATCTTGCCCGTGCTCGCATGCGCACTTGCCATTGTTTACCCGTTAACCTTTGCCACGAGACTTGGGCAAAAGCAAAAACACTGGCTGCTCTTTGCCGGGGCCTCGTCTTTTCCGCTGTACCTGTGGCACCAACCAGTGTTCTCCTTTGCAAAGTTTGAATCCATCAATCTGAACGACCCACTTAACGTAACAGCGCTCCTGATCACCAGTCTGGCTCTGGCCTTTGCAAGCCATTGGACGCTTGGCCAAAAGCTCAATCTGGAGTCCTCTCGTGCCAAATATGGCCTCCCAGTCAGCCTTGCGCTGATGGTGTTCACCGTTGGGCTCAGTGTTGCTGTGATCAAGTCAGATGGCTTTGCTGACCGGTACCAGAAACACCAGCTTGCCGTCTTGCAGCACTTTGAAAACGATGCGCCTCAATACGCGTACTTTCAGACCAATGGCGTTTTGCACAATCTGGGCTCGTTCTGTGATTTCAAAGATCATGTGGCCGCATTGGCGCAAAAACCCCACCACCGCCCAGTCAAAGAGATTGACCCCTCGTGCTACACCAAGCAGGTAGAGTCCGCGCCAACGGTGATGCTCTGGGGCAATTCCCACGCGCAACACTTGCGTCACGGACTGCTTGAGGGCTTGGGCCAAACCCACAATGTATTGCAAGTGGCATCCTCTGCATGTCCCGCACAAATTGTCGATCAGCCATCCACGAGGGATTACTGCGCCCAATCCAACTGGTTTGCCCTGCAGACCATTGAGAAACAAAAGCCTCAGACTCTCATCCTGGCTGGACTTGTTGATTACTCGAATTCCCGCGTTCAGTCTCTTGTGCAACGGGCCAAGGCGCTTGGCGTGAAAGAAGTCATTGTTGTGGGGCCCACGATTGTCTGGAACGCGAGCCTGCCCGAACTGATGATCAATGACCTGACGTTTCGGCTGGCCTACCCGCAAGAAAGAAGTTTTGCCTTTCGTGCAGATCAGATGCGAAAAGACCGGGCTGCTGCCCGTGAGCTTGGATCAAACCCGGAGTTTCGGTATGTCTCCACCTTCGATGCGTTTTGCACCGGGCAGGGCTGCTTGACCGTGACAGACAAGGATTTCCTTGAACACCCACTGACGTGGGACGACAGTCATTTCACCCCCAGAACATCAAGCGTGTTCTTTCAATCCCAGTTAAAACGATTCTTCGTTGCCCGGTGAAGGGTAGACCTGGGGGCCGTTGGCAAAGATTGAGCGAAACTCATCGAGCGAGCCGCCCTTGTTCCAAAAGTCAGTCCAGTCCGCCCCCGGCGCGCCATTGTTGTACGACAAGGGCACTTTCATCCTGATGCAGTTTCGCCCGGCAGCTTTGGCCCAGCGACTGGCCATTTCCTCACCGGCCTTGTCGTTGTCTTGCCCAAGCACGATGAGTTTGAACTTGGAGAAAAAATCTCGGTACGCCTTGGGAGCAAATGACTTTGACGCCTCACCAAATTCCAGAGGAAACGCCGAACCTGATGTCGAGCTGACAATCAGGAAGTGTTGATCGTACCCGAATGACTTCAGAGCTTGGTAATGTCTCCACACGTCTTTTTGACCTTCAGCCACAAAGAGATAGGGCTGGCCACGGTATGCGTCGGCAAAATAGGTGAGATACAAACCATCTGGATCACCCCACACGCTAAGAGTGCTTTCCTTAAGCCCGAATTGCTCGGCATAGCCTGGTATCGCCAAGTAGGTGTTGGATTCGTAGAACTGACCATCAATCCCCTTCACAGGGCAAACAATGTTGCCAAACTGCGCCTCGGGCATGGGCTTGCCTTCGGCTCGCCATCGCTGCAGAAGGCCAAAGAGTTTCTCTGGGCAATTCAGCCCCAGCGAGAAGCGCTCGATGGTTTGCTCAGTCAATCCGCGTTTATTGATCAGGTAATCCATCGCAGCTGAGCACTCAAGCAGCCGCTTTCGCCTGCCTGCGCGAGTGCGTTCCAGACAGGGTGCCGGGTACTCCCATTTTTTCAGTTCGATCATTGCGGCCTTCGGTTCACGGTACCGAATTCGATCAATTGCGCTTTCGTTGTTCAGTGGCGCCAAGCCCACAAACTGCGCAGCCTCTCGCACCGCGTCTATGAAACCTAGCCCTCGACGCTCCATCCAACAATCGAGCAAGGAGTACTTTTGCCCTGATTCTGCCCCGAAGTCACGCACAGCTCCTTTCTTAGGCCCGGCCACCGTGATGCAAAAGCTTCCCAAGCCACCCTTGCTCGAAGGGGCGCCACTGATTTTGCCTGCAAACAGGTTGTTGCCAACCCGCTTTAACGAACAATCCCCGTACAGGTAGTCCACCACCTCGTCTGCGCGCTCTTTGAGTCGATCTTTCAGTTCGTCCAGGTCGTAAGACATTGGGCAGGTGGTTTCCTTGGATGCAATAAACAATGATGAATAAATATTATATCGTGATTTTATTTTCGTTTAACGCCCAAACAAATCAACAAACCCATATAACTGATTGATAGAATGAAAAAATCAAACTTCAGGCCAAAGGCGCTTTGTTATGGGATTTTTTTCACTCCGAAAGAAGGTTAAATGGTTCAAGACAGGCCAAAGTGGAACCCGAATTGCCGTGCGCCGCTTTCCTTCGGATGAATACGCCATTGTATTACTGGGTGTGGAGCCAGGCTCCTCACAGTGGGACATGGCACGCACGCTTGGCTATCGCGCCAACGATGAGAAAACCGAACTGATTAAGCACTTTCAGGAGGGTGCCCGGTTCACACCTGATGATTTTCAGCGGATCTTCCCACAAAGCCATACAGCCGATATCGATCCCGATGAAAAATTTCTTCAAGCCCCAGACACCTTGGTCAAGGCCGATCACTTGCGAAAGCTCGAACCCATTGGGCCGAACTACCTGCATGAGACCGTCTTTGAATACAAGGGCGAGCGATTTGTGGAAAACGCCCGGTTCAAAATTGTCAGCGAACGCCAAGACAACACCAACAATGCCCGGTTCTTGATTGCAGAGACTCTCTCTGAGCTGGATCTGTGTGCCGATGGATTTGTGCAACGCATGGCCATGGGCCAAGTGCTCACGCCGTATGACCTTCGATTGTTTGCCGGGCAGCTCAAGCGCAGCCATTTGGCCGTGGAGCGAACCGATGCCAAGCTGCAGCGAGTGCAGCACGCCATGGCTGCGGCCATTTCTAGGCGGTTTTCCCGAGAATTCTCCAAGCCCACCTACACCGCGTACAACTTTGCTGTAAAACTCACCGAGAACATGCCGGCGATGATTTACGGCAACGAGGGCGAGAAAAGCCAGGCGGTGGCCGAGATATCGACCCCCTTGCCAATCACAGTTGCCGCGCAAATGTTGCTTGGAGACTCTGAGCGCAAAAACATCTTCGCCCCCTACGCAGGCAACGGCTCAATCATTGGGATTTTGGCGCGCTCTGCCTACATCACTGCCTTGCAGCTTGATGAATCCAAAAAGAGCCACCTTCGAAAACTGCGCCCCAACATCAACCTGGTGCAAACCGATATTGTTGAGACCAGCTTTGATCAAAAGGCTGACCTGACAATTTGCGAGTTGCCCGAAGGCGAGCTGACCCGCCCGTATCAGGTAAGCGGCGGTGGCCCGCTGTTGTACAAAAAAGATCACTTCGCCTTGCTTCGAACGCTTCAGGAGCGAGTTGACCTTGGCACCTCGGTGTTCATTTTGTCCTCAGATCAACAAGACCGTTTCAACCGAAAGCCTGGCCGCATTGGTCAAAGCGATGAGCCGTTTTTCAAGTGGCTCTCTGACCGGTACCAGATTCTTGGCGCCATCGATTGCCACGATGAGTTGTACTTAAAGCAGGGAAAAACCTGTGCGAAGCGATTGCTGCTCATCGGACAAAAACTTTCCAAAGAGTCCAGCCTTTACCGGGCCAGTCGAGACATTTTGGTTGTGTCCCAAAGGGCCGTGTATCGCAAGGATGGTTTCTTTGACTTTGAAGCCGCTTACAGTTGGCAAGAATTGTGGGACAAAGCTCTTTTTGCCAGGGCTGCGCTTCTTTGCCAGACCGACCCCGACCTGATCTACGAGGACAAGGTGGAGGGCAAGCCAGCCGAACCACAAATTCAAGTTCAAACCGCTGAACGCCCAACGCACTATGTCGAGGTCAACGCCGACATCAACACCGACGAAGTTGATTCACAGATTGCAGGGGTGATCGAGCAGATCAGCCAAACCGAGGGCGATGGGGTCAACACCACGGAGGACTTTCACAATCAGGTCGCCATGGAGCGACACGCCCAGGCCGAACGCGACGAGAAAGCCCTTGCGCAAAACCAAGACAAAAATAGTCAAAATAACCAAAAAGACACAACAGGCAAGCAAGAAGGCGATCATTCGTTGCCTATTAGCCAATTCGGGCAAGAAGGGCAATCTTTGTCAGACGCAGCGCCCGTCAACAAGGGTGATGAGGCCGGCGACCAAGAGTTCTCTTTTGAGCAGATTGGCCCCAACCCAACGCCAAAGCCAGTCCTTGAGTCGACTGCCCAGGCGGGCGAGTTTTCCTTTGCCGATGCCTTTGAGCAGCAGCAAGGCAAGCCCCAGCCGTCTGACCAACCCTCCAATGTGATTGCTCTTGATGTCGAGCGAAAAGCAGCCGCTGCGCTTGAGTCACCCCACGGGCTTGCCCCATCGGCAGATGATCTCGATGCCAGCAGCCTGATGGATGCATTGGCCAAGCCGGATGTGTCGTATGCCAGGGAAATCGACACAGAAACCGCGCTTCGCGAGAAAGCAGCCGAGATCAAATCCAAGATCCTGCGCGAAAACACACGAATCAAAGAGCAGCCCGCGGCATCGCTAGAGTCACTCGATTTGCTGGTTAATTCCTACCGAAAGTTTGACCCTGTTGCCGAATTAGGTCGCAATGCACAGTCCACGGCAACAGGGAACCAAGAGCAAGACATCTCCATTTCCGAGGGTGTGGAGATCGAGGGCTCTGAAAAGGACTTAATCGAACTCAAAGAAGACCAGAACGTATTTCGCCAAATCGCTCAGACCGAGCTGGACCCGGCATTGCTGCTTAACCCACTTCAAGCGCCTTATGTCACAGCCTCGGCGCTCAAAGAATCCCGATCGATGGCGCCACGCGCATTGGTCGGTGCGTATGCCCGAGCCTTTGAGAAGTTTCAAAACCACACCAAAATGACCGTGGACGATTACTGCAAGCAGCACCTTCAGTGCGATGAACGCTTGTTGCTCAAACTGTATGCAGAACAAATTGATGTGATCGCACTGTCTCTTCACGCCATGAGCCAAGGGCGCGGAATGATCATGGGTGACAAAACCGGGCGCGGCAAAGGCAAGTCCGTTGCCGGTGTCACTCGCGCGCACATCAAAAGGGGCGTTCCAGTCATTTTCCTGACCAAGAAAACCAATCTATTTAGCGACCAATGGCACGACCTTCAGTACCTCGAAATTGATCAGGAGCTAAGCCCTTTTGTGTTCAACATGGGGGTAAGTGTGTTGACCAAAGATCGCAAGCCTGCGTTTCCCGTGATGAGTGATGCGAAAAAACGCAAGATCATGACCGATTATGTTGTGCACGGGATTTCGCCTTTCGACGAATTTAACTACTTCATGTTGTCCTACAGCCAACTCGGCATTCTGGACACGCTGAAGTCCAAATTCTTCTCCAAGCTCTGCGCAGATGGCGCGGTGCTGCTCATGGATGAATCACACATTGCCGCGGGTGCGGGCAACATCAATTTCACGGTGTCCAACGCCGTGCGTCATGCCAAAAGCGTCTTGTATTCCTCGGCCACGTACTCAAAGGGTGCAAAGAACCTCTCCGTGTACTCCAAGGTGTTGCCACCCACAATCAACGCAGATTCCCTGACCGCAACGCTTGAGGCCGGTGGCGACCCACTGCTTGAGACCATCTCCATGCAAATGGCCGAAGATGGCGTTTACCTAAGCCGCGAGAGCGACACCTCAAAGACCATGCGTGTCACCCTGGTCAATGAGCGCGACTTCTTTAAAAACCGGGCCATCTCTGACAAACACTCCGAGATCCTGACCAAGATCAAACAGCTCTCAACCCTTATCAGCGAGAAGTCGCTTCCCCTTATTGCAAGAGATCTGACCTTGGGGGTAACCAAAGGACAAAGCGAAGCCAAGATAAAAATTGCCAAGTACAACTTCAACGCGTATTTGCCACGAATCATGGAGCAGTTTGACCTGGCCATCTCGGTTCCCATGCATGTGAAAAATGCGCTCGACGCCTTGGAAAACAACCAAAAAGCGATCATCTCTTTGGTCAACACCAATGAGTCAGCCATTTTGGAGATTCTTTCAAGCTTTGAAGAAAACGACAGCATTCGTGAGCGCATCGACTCTCTTGACCCAGATGTGGATGCCGATGAGATTGATCGACTGCAGGCCGAACTCAGTGCGCAGACCAGAAAGGCCCTTGAGTCAGCAGCCAAGACCAATCAGGATTACCGCGGGCTAAGCTACAAGAGCCTGCTCAAGCGCTTCGTGAACAAAATCTGCAAGGTCAAAGCCCACGAAGAATCCGGTATTGCGCACTCACTGGATGTTCGCTCCTACAAATACAAGCACCTGACAGAAAAGGATGTCGGCTCAAGCACTCAAGAGTTGCTTGATTACATTCGCGAGATCTCCGAGACGATTGACCTTTTCCCAGAGCTTCCCATCAGCCCAATCGACACGATCAAATCTGAAATCCAGAAACGAAAGGTTGGTTCGGATGTGAAAACCGGCGAAGGGCTTCGCCACCCAGAAGCTCCCGAGCATTACAGCGTGGGGGAGATTTCCGGGCGCACGTTCACACTGAGTCAAAAAAGCAGCCAACCCATCGCGCATGAGCTGTCGATGCGAGACGACGACATCAACGAAACAGTCAACGGCTTTAATGATGGCTTGATCGATGTGATCATTCTGACCTCTTCGGGATCAACCGGCCTTTCTGTGCACGCTGGAGAGGATTTTAAGGACCGCCGACAGCGCGTGTTCTTGATCGCCCAGATCCACCCAGATGACACCGAGCAGCAACAGTCCGAAGGCAGGGCAGACCGAATCACGCAGGTCTGCACCCCAATTATTGCTTCGGCACGAAATGGACTGGTGTATCAGGACCGTCGTTTGTCCATGGCCAACGCCAAGCGGCGAACTGCCAGTGCGCTCACCAACTCAAGCTCAAAGAACTTTAGGAACATGGACGATGTGCCGGACATCATGACCAGGACCGGAGAAGAGGTCATCAGAGCCTACCTCAGCGACAACCCCGATGTGTGTGACCGGATGGGCATTGATCTGAGTTCACTCTCGCAGCGTGACCCACATGTGTTTTCCAAGAATCTGTTCAATGGGCTTTGCCTGCTGCCAAGCGACCTGAGCGAGGAGATCACCCAAGAGGTCTATGCCGATTTATCGAGTCGACTTGCAGAGAAAGAGGCCGCGGGGGAGACAGAAACTACCACCCCTGAGCTGGATATTCGCGCCAAGGTAGAAAAATCCAAAGTCTTTGTGGGGCTTTTGGCCGATGGCTACCTCTCGCGCTTTGAAGAGCCGGTCTTGGCCCAAAGCATTGTCTATCGCGAAATATCCGAGCCAATTTTGTTTGATGATACCGTCAATACATCAGGCGACGTGCTCAAAAAGGGCGTGGCCACAAGAATCAAAGAGTCCCTTTCCAGACTGTCTGTTCGTGGTGTTGACTTTACTCGCATTGCGCTAAACAAACCCTACTCAGTGGATCCGCAATGTGCCTTTGTCATCGAGTTGAGCAAGAAGGTGCAGGACATCAACACGCACAGCCTTCCATCTCAGTACGAGTCAGTCAAAGACGCGCTTGCCGCCAAGGAAGACAACCTGATTAAACAAAACCGCCAGAAGCTTGCGCTCATCAAACACTACCTTGGCAGTCTGCGTCCCGGCTCATTCGTTGCCTTGTCGCTTCCCTTCGAGGGGGTTCACAGCGCGGTCGTGGAGGGTCTTTATGTGCCCAGAGGCGAGCGCCAACTTCTGAACCTAGGGCAGTACTACGTCAACCTGGCCATTCCCGGGCAGTCCAAGCCAATCAAGCGGTCCTTTCATGCACTACTGAAGGATGAATCTTTTGAGTTCCTCTCTCAGTTCAAGTCTGGCGCCAAGACTCACAAAGAACTTGCTGAGGAGTTCAGAAGGCCGCAATCCATTGTGACCAACAAGCGCGCAGTGGTGTTGAGCAACAATTTGCTCAAAGCCGCTGAGGTGGTGTCCGCATCGAACAAGACCCGCCCTGTCATCATCTCTGACGAGTATGGCGTGAAGCGGCGAGTGTTGATCCTGAAAAAAGAATCCGATCTCATGGATCTTTATCAGTTGCCACTTGAAGTGCCTTCTGCGCACTACGCCTGTCGCTACCTGGACTATTTGAGCGATAAGTCCGATACAGCCAGCATCGGAACGCTTGACTACTCATCGATTGAGGGGCATTTGATTAGCTCAGTGTCCATCATCAGGCGAGGCGACAAGGTGTCGATTGTGCTGCGCCCCACCAAAGAGCAGGCCAAGCGGTTTATCTCCGAGCGAGCCTTGGACGATTTGCTGCTCACACCCTTTGCCCGGCAGGAAGATCAATTCATTGCCAAGCTGGACAAAACAAACCTGCATGCATTGATCGAGCGCCTGTACATCGAGCACAAGGTGTTTTTCAAAGCAGCACCTGTGGATCGGGCAGCGTTCAATGAACTTCTGTACAAGGATCGCGTGAAAAACCCACGATCATCCAAAGCCCTTGTGAAGGAGAAGCAAGCAGCCTGATTGGGTCAAGGCTCCCAAAAAACCTCGGATTTCGAATTAATGAGCTATGATATAATAGAGAAAACCGAGGGAAAACATGACCGATATTCACGAGCACACTGCACAACAGCCCGCCGAGGGTGGCCCAACCCAGGCCACCGCCCGGTTTTTGAGCTTTTCCCCGCAGTTTTTCCAAATCACCAACCAAAACCCAGACGGGGCCAAAGAACTCCAACTCTTGGTTGGCGGGCTAATTTACTGCCCAACAGACCGCTGCGTGGGCCACAGCCCCGGCACCCCAATCGCTCGAAGCGAACGGCTTGAAATGGCGGGTCACACTGTGAACGTTGTACCGGTGGCCACCTTCTTGTTCGACACCGAAGAAAAGACCATGTGCATCTCTGATGTGCTTGCCTTTAACGGCGTACAGGAACAGCACCAAATCTTTCGCAACTGGTTTAACCCGCAATTTGGCGCACCCAAGGAATGGTTTGGCCCGGAAAACGGCGCAGCCCACTCGATTTGCTTGCCCGCGCAAGCCCTGCTGCCTATCTGGTGGGACTTTCTCGCTGAGAACAACCCGCACGCCCTAGATGGCTTTTCAGTGCTGCTAAAAAACCTCTACGTGCGTTCGGTGACGCTGACCTACCACCCCAACTACATCTTGACCACTCTGGGCGAGGGCCTGCGCGATGGGCTCAAACCTTCTGGCACCTGGCTGGAGGATCTGCCGGCCTTTGCTCAGCAGACTCACCCGGTGTATTGCACGGGACCCACTTCCGAGCAAGTGGTGAGCGAACGCCTTGAGGCTTGCCTTGATGTTGTCGGCATCGAGATTGCCAAGCACCGCGTCGGTGTGGCCGAGGATGCAAACCCAGACAAAATTGCCAGCCCAGAGCAAATTAGCGCGGCTATCATGTCAAGCATCAACAAAGACAAGCTTCAGCGAGAAGCCCTGCTCGATGCCCGCCTGGTCGCCCATAGTGCGCGATGTGCTCAGCATTTTTACCGTTCTCAGGTTCAGGAAGGTTTTACAGAAGTGATTCTGCGCCGAGCCGAACGCGTTGCCGTTGCCCACGCCACTGCAATCAATGCGCTGAAATCACTCATGCTTGTGCGCGAAGTGGCCGACCGATTGCATCACGTCGAACGTGCTGATGGCTTCCCTTCCGTTTTTCCATCCAAATCGGTTGCTGCCTTGCGTGAGAAAGACCCATGCGGTCTTGAAGGCATCAACATTGACTGGCAGGAGAGTCTTTCTCAAATCGAAGAGATTGCAAAGCAGATGCACATTGCAGGCACAGCGCCGGATCTGGATGTACAAGCCATTAAAGCGCTTCAGTTCTTTTCAAAAGAGGGGTACGCAGCCTTTTATCCAGGCGGCTCACCTTCGAAAGAAAACGACCCTGACTTGCTTTTCTACAACCTGGCTTGCCTGTTTGTTCTCAAGCACCTTGTGCTTTACACCGAGCGCCCTGAAGTCGACTCCATGTTGATTTAATTTCCACGCGAGAAAACAAAGCCAAAAACGCCAAAAAGCCCCGACGTGACTGTGCTCTGAGGGGTTTTTTGCTCTCTTTATTATCCGTATCGTACCATTTACACTGAAAGTAAATTAAGCTATCGTTAGGGTTATTCAGAACGAAAGTTTAAAATGCAAAAACGCGTCTACATTACTGAGAAACCGCAGGTTGCAAAAGCGCTTGCCGAGCACATTGGATTACCACCCAGTGGGCGAAAAAAAGGCTACTACGTCACAGCCAATGGCGATGAGGTGGTCTATCAGTTCGGACACATGGTTCAGAATGCTGAGCCTGATTACTACATCACTGACCCAGAAAAAAAGGGTCGCTTTAACCCAAAGTCCCTTCCAAACATTCCGACCAAATTCGTCAAAGTCCCCGCCGGATCTTCTAAGAAAGAGCTGAGCAAAGCCGACAAAGACAAGATCGCCCAACTCAAAATCATCGTTGATCGCCTAAAGACTGCCGACATTATCGTGAACGCTGGCGACACCGACAGAGAAGGGCAAATCATTGCTGATGAGCTGATCCAGTATGCCGGGTTTGACCCAGATGGGACGGCAAAGATGCCGGTGGAGAGGTTGTGTATCCGAGCACTCGATTCCCGCTCTCTTGACAAGTTGTTCAAGTCTCCCAAGCAATACAACAGGGAGCCTCAGTTTCGCAACCTTAGGTTTGCTGGAGAGGCGCGACAAAATGCCGACTGGCTAATTGGGATGAACTATTCCAAGTCCTACACGATTGCAGCCAACAGCGTTGTGAATATCGGGCGGGTTCGCACCCCCGTGGTCAACATCGTGTATGAGCGTGAGATTGAGATTGAGAATTTCGTTTCTCACGATTTTTACGTGCCAAGCGTCAACATAGTAGGGCGGGGAAAGTTCACTTGGAAAACACGAATTGGCGCAGAAAAAGGCAAGTTGCCTTTTGACCAAGAGCTGCGAATCGTCGATGTTGAAGCCGCCAAAGAAATTGTGATTCGCGCAAAGGCAAAGGGGCTAACAGTTACCCGGGCCGATAGCGAAAACAAAAGCAAGTCGCCCCCGCTGCCTTATAACTTAAGTGCGCTTCAGGCCGAGGTTGCTCGATCGCTACGCATCAAGGTCAAGGAAGCCACCGAAGTGATTCAGGGCCTTTATCAAAACCACAAGCTGATTACCTATGTGGGCACGGATTCCCGTTACCTACCAGAAGACCAGTTTTTCGAAGCGCCGAACATTGTGCCAGGCGTGGTTGCCTCGCTTGGTCTGTCACTACCCAACCTGGATTTGAATAAAAAATCCCCGTGCTGGAACGACAAGGGGGTATCGGCTCACCATGCGATCATTCCGACATTCAAGGCCGCAGACTTAAACGCCCTAACACCGGTTGAGAAGGCTGTGTATTCCATCATCGCGCGTCGCTATCTCTCACAGTTCATGCCTGATTATGTGTATCGATCCATGATTGTTGAGGCTACCTGTGACTCAGATCTCTTTGTGCAATCCGGCACCGAGACGGTCAACCCCGGCTGGCATTTAACCGAGGGGTCAACTCCGGCCAAAGGCGTCGATGAGGTAGAAACTGACCCAGCCGAGGCTCGCCGCAAAGCCAATGCCGAGGCCATGAAGCGAGGCGACGCACAATGATGATGCGTAGCCTTCAATTGGCAGTCGTTGCACTTGGACTCGCGTGCACCTCCCTGCCTGCAACTTCGCAATCCAAGGGCTTTAACACAGCCGCTGAGCGACGAGACAATTTCAAGATTTACTCAAGGGTAAGCCAGAACTACCGGCAAACCACGCGCGAGATATCCTCGCTTCAGCCTTGGCATCAATACCAGTCCATCGTGTTCGGCGTGTTTTTTGGCACCTCCGACGTGAAGATTCTCGGGCCCGATCGAATCCAGTGTGCCCGATGTAACGACAACCCAGTGGCCAGCGCCGTGGCCAAGCTCAAGACCAACTGCGAGGGATCGATGGGCGTGGCAGAGCCTGCGCTCATTCCAACCGCGTCACAATCTGTGGACCCAAAGACTGGCGAGCCAGTCATGAAGAGCACCTACTGGTTAAAAAATGTGTACCGCTGTGACAAAAACCCTTTTGCTGCCGAGAACTCATTTCACCAAGAAAATCGGCTCACGCTCACCAAAGCCTCGAACCAGGCGATACAACAGTTCGTTTCTCAAAAGTGCAGCTTTTATTCCGACGCAAGCGGGTTTCGAGTCGACATCGCAGGCAATGTGATTGCATACCCCTGGGTCAATGCAAGCTCGCACGTCTCGACCAAAGAGTTTGTCGACATTGCGCACCCCGATGATTTTTGGTTCCGCCCGGTGGGCAGGCTTCGCTCCGAAGCGATCGAACTCAGCGATTTGTTCTTCTCGCCTGACCAGCTGAACTTTGCTGCCCCGTTGCCTATTTCAAACGCCGTGCCAGAGAGCATTGAGTACGCTTACATTCGAACGCCTGGTGGTGGGTTTGTGCGCGTTGATTTTGAACAAAACGCAATCGTCTCTTTGAATAGTTACTTGCCTCAAAGCGATTCATTTTTTACTTGCGAAGCCGTGCCCGGATCCAACGGATTCACCGGGCTCATGCAATTTAACCGTACCGAATAAACCGGATTGACTAAGTGGCGCTGTGCCATCACACATAGGAAATACAGCAATGTTTAAAACACACTCAATACTTGCTATCGCATCGCTTACCCTGCTGGGGGCCTGTAGCACTCTGCAGTGGGATAAGAACGCCAGCGCAGATGCAAAACTTTTGATCACGGCCTCTCGCGACTGCGATCGCAGCAATGACCCGGCATTGTCTTCTCTCAATGGCATTTATCCATTGTCGGTGTACCAGCGCACAGCGCGGCCATCTTTGTCTCAACTTACGCAACACACCGTACCAAACGAAGAGCAAAAGAAGTCCATCTACCAATACTCCGAGCTTAGCGTGAAGTGTAACGCCGAGATCAACTACGTCGTGGAGAAGTATTTTTCTCCCGGCTTTGCAAAGGCCTGGCGCAATTACAATTTCCAGCTCTCTGAGATCGACCGAAAGTTGATTTCCAACAACGCAACATTCGGTGAAGCCGCCTCGGTACGCTACGCCTCGGCCGTTGTGCTTAAAAATGAGCTGTCTGAGTACCGGTTTAACTACGGGCCTAATCCCAACATCAATGGCGAGAACTTCAAGACCCTTGAGACCTGCAACCGAAACTATCAGTCCAAAGACATGCCCGCTTTGCTGACCTTGCTGCTCAATGAGCAGTCGCGCCTGATTACTGGCAACGTAATCTGCGAAGACAATGGTCCGTACAGTGAATACCTCAATACAAACGATCCTTCATGATGAGTGGCAGTTGTGGCAGCAGTATTTTCACAAACCTTTAAAAAAAGAGCCGACAAACAAAGGAAGCCCCATCATGCCAACAGCATCGGTAGTACGTCATTCATGAAAGCGGAGCCATGGCACGATGTGCTGGGAGTACAAAGAAACTGCACTGAGGGCGAGTTAAAACTCGCCTACAGGCGTCTGGTCAGGCAGTTTCATCCCGACCTTTATCCACCAGAACACGCCGACCTGGTAGACCAGGCTGTGATCAAGATGACCCGACTTAACCACGCCTACAAACAAGGCAAGGCAGAAATCGGGGCAAAAAATGCAAACAACACCCAGAAAGGGCCCAATGGCTCAACGGGCAACCGTTTCCGAAGTAGATTCGAGGAATAACAACCAGTCGGAAACGTTGATGATGCGTCCCCAGTTTTTTATCAGAGAATATTTCGCCGGGGACCGACCATCTCCTGTGAGCTTTTTGCTTGCCCAGTTCCTTGTTCCATTTGCCACGGTGTTCGGTGGCGTAAAGCTCTACTCCTGGATGGCTTTGCAGGTTTACGAGTTGTGGGCACTGTTTGCCATCGCGTTGCTCTTTACGGCGCTGTTTGCATTGACCTTTCTTTGGGCCACTGTCGGTTCTGTTCGATCAAGCCTGAAGTTCAAATCGATTGATGAAATCAAGGTGCGGTTTCTTGGCCCAGTGTCCATCAAAAGGGCGTTGATTATTACTTCGCTTGCCATGTTGCTAAAACCCATGTCTGCCCCACCGATGGATGCCTTAACTGTGTCTTATTTCTTGGTTAAGGAATCCGCACTGTCCGAGCAAAGTGAAGTGCTTGCATATTCGGATCGAGTCGTCTCCATTAAAGGCGGATTGACCGAATCGATTTACACCGAATTCTCTCGTGTACTGAAACAAACCCCCGCTGCGCAGGTGGTGTTGCTCGAATCCGAGGGCGGCAGTGTGTTTTGGGCCAAGAGAATTGCCCAGCAAATCGAGTCCAGATCACTTAACACCCACGTCAATGAGTCCTGCCTGTCCTCATGCGTGATTGCCCTTTTCGCCGGTGTCGAACGCACCGCGTCCTTTTATGCAAAGGTGGGCGTACACCAAGGGTACAACTCGGTCTGGGGCGTCGATTCTAGTCGAGACTCCATGACAGAGCACTTGCGCAAAAAAGGTGTCTCAGCCAGCCTGCTGCGCCGAATCGCCTTATACGACTCTGACGACATGCTTTATCCTTCTCGCGACGAGCTGGTCAAAGAGGGGTTTGTTGCTCGGTTCACCATGCCGCACTTCCTGTTTATGGAGTCAGGCTTGCCAGACTCGATCGCAGAGCTGCCCACCGGTCTTTCTTCCGGCATTGCTGAGTCGTTTCAGCAGGTAATTGGTGAAAAAGGAAAGACTCAACTCATTGAGCACATTAACCAATCTGCGCCTTTGAGTCTTGAGCACGGAGCAACGCTTTTTAATAAACTGTTGCTTTTTTCACTCGATCGTCACGCTATTCGTGAGCCATCCCCGATTTCGGTCTTGTACCTAAAATCTAGGACAAAACCATACCAGTTCGAAGGGCTGCATGGCGCGATTTGCGAGTTGTACACCAGTGGACTTTTCATTCCATCGGTCTTTTTTGACGACCCATACAACAAAGAACTTTCTCAAATTCTCACCGTCTACCTTCAAACTCTGAAGGCATCCGGGCGAGAAGTCTCTTTATCTTTTGAAACAAGAGACCCGTTCGACATTTACTGTAGGTGATAAATACAATGATTTCCATTGGCGATAAGCTTCAAGTCGAATCTGTTCAGGTGCTTAAGAAAAAAACCAAGCCGCCTCCCCGCTTTACAGAGCACAGTCTTCTGGAAGCCATGTGTAATGTGCATCTCACGGTAAAAGATGCCGATCTTCGCGCAGTTTTGGACCAAACCAACGGCCTGGGCACCGAACGAACCCGGGGCGACATGATCGACAAAAACATCAAGGAAGGGTATCTGGCCGAAGAAGGGCAGTACATTGTCCCCTCCCAAAAAACCCGGGTTTTGATGCCTTACATCGTCAAGGATGTAAAGGATCCAATCCTGACTGCAAAGTGGGAGTCGGTTCTAAAGAAGATTGCCGAAGGATCCGTATCGTATGAACAATTCATGCAAGCGCAATCTGCAATCGTCAAAGAGCTTGTGGGAAAAATTCTAGCTCTGAAAATTAACAGTGAAGTTTTAGATCCCTTGCGCACTGAAATCCCTGTCATGCAGGGTCATGGCAAATCTTGCCCAAATTGTCAAAAGGGTGTACTAATGACTCGAGTCAACTCAAAAACTAATAAAACGTTTCTCGGGTGTAGTCTTTATAAATCCGATGGATGCGAGTTTAGTAGCAATGAAGAGATTGACTGAAAACGTTATTTACAAAAACAGTGGGCTAAAAAAGCCCCTTTATACGATGCCAAACTACAAAATATCCGCGTTTCAGGACGAAGATTCTGAGCGCTTTCAGTCATTCTATGACATGAGCGAAGCGCTTAAAAACGCGGTGCTGCTGTCTCATCGCTGGTCAGAAGCGGGCATTGATGCTTTGCTTTTGAAAAACATCATCGAGTCCGTTCGCAAAACCACTCCCGCTGGCCCATTCAAACACGAGGTCACCTCTCAGTACGTTGAATCGATGCTCAACATTTGCAACGCTTGTCAGAATCTGGCAGACCTGCTGACCTTGGACCAATCCCTCAATGTCGAAAAGATGGATGATGCAACCCTGGCCGTTCAAGCCCAGGTGGCGGAAATTTGTGCGGAGAATAACGAGCTGCTTCGTCAATACTACATACAGCACGATCGGCACAACCTCACTTCTGGGCAATCTCATGAGCCAAACGGCCATGATGCCGAGTCCCCCTCACGCCCGCGCAACTAAGTACCCGCTTACCTAACATTTCTGTCAAGCCGCACCCTATCTCTTTTCGGGGTGTGCTCTTGCGCGCCGAATCAATTAAAAATACCTTTTTTATTTTTTAGTTTACATACCAAATACTGAGTGTAAAATAACCCTCATCAACTTATTTCATCGAAACAAAACAAACCAATCGCGAGTTTTGCTCAAATGGAGTGGTCACTAACGATGAGGCAAAAAAATGTCACAAGCTCAAAAGCGTATTTCACCACTGGACATGCTGCTCGATGTCCAAAAAGACCTGGATGATCCAGCACAGAAAGAGTTCTTTACTCGCACCTACATCAAAGGCGAGAACACCGTCTCTGTGCTCAAGCAAATGCAGCTTGATGATTCTTTCGTACCCCGAATGATCGCCGGTATCGCCAAGCAAAAAGAACCTGCCAAGTCCGGAGGTGCTCAATGAGCAAGATCTCTGCCCAAGAATTCCAAAAGCGTCAATTGCAATTTGATTTTCTCTTTAATGCAGGCAGCGCTGCATCGGATGAGCAAAAAGCAGAAGAGCAGTCTGGCGTGACAAGCTCGCGCTTAGACGAATTGAACCAACGATTGACCAACGCCCACTACCAGGCAGTGCAGCAGATCGCATTGCGCGATGCCGGTCAGCCCATCAAGACAGCCGGTGTTGCCACCTATGCCGAAGGCGAAGTGGCCGGGTTCTACTACCCAGAGCGCTACCGAGAGAAGTTCCTTGCGGCTGACGCCATGCAGGTTCACGTTGATGAAGTTGGCGGTGTGTATGACGACAAGGGGTACGGCGACGGCACCTTGGAGAGCAACATTTTGGCCGAGAACAATCCGTTCCCCTCCAAGGAATCAAAGCAAACCTACGATGCCAAGCGTGTCGATTGGGGGTTGAACCTCAAGGAGAACAAGTACTTCGAGCTGATTAATCCAAAGGTTGAGAACGCCAACAACGCAAATGGCTTTTCTTACTTCCTGTCGCATGAAGAGTACAAGCTCTATGTCGAGTGCAAATTCGCCCATGCAGAAAAGATGTATGAAAAGTCGCTGCAATCAAAGCTGGCCAACGGCGCTCGTGCCTCAGATTTGCCCCCAGTGCCAGAAGGCGTATCCGCTGTAGCCCTTGCCCTGTCTGTCAAAACGATGCTTGCCAGCATTGTTCAGGTTTCGCTGACTGATTACATCAAGGCCACTTCCATTTCCGAAGGCGAGGCACCTAGTACGCCGAAGAAGTTTCAGAACTACCAAGCCGCTCAAAAAGAGGCCGCAGAGATCGTTGCTTACTTCAAGGACCAAGTGCCAGGCCTGAAGATTCCATTCTCTCGCATTTACCACAACCTGGATCTGGCCGAGCAAATCAGCCTTCCCGACTTTGTGGACATGTGTGTACACGAGCCTGAAAACATGTTGCGCGGCATCTCTGCGTACATGGAAGCGCTTGGTGGGGCCAAAGCCAACGGTCGAAGCTACGACGCCGGTGCCCATGGCAGCGTGTCTGACGACCTGTGCGATGCCGCTGAACGCGAAGTCGAAAGTGCCTACATCGAAGCGGCCGAGTATGACGACGATGCACCAGCCTTTCGGGGATAAGCAACAATGAAGATGCTCGACCTTAGGTTAATCCGAGCCCAGCAAGTGGACTTTGACACCGCGGTGTCAAGGATCCTGCTTGCTTATTACAAAACGCTTGGAACGAAGTTTGAGTTCGCAGGCGAACCCTTGTCTCACGAAGAGGTTTTTTCCGAGCAAGGGTTTCTGCCCGCCATCGATTATCTGGTGAAGCTGCGATCCGAAATGCTTGGCTCGTTGATCCAGCAACCCATCAGGGATGCTGACCACAGCGGGCTGCTGGGCTACCGCCTGTGTTTTGCGCGTTACGACAACATCGAAAACGCCACGTATAAATACATGTGCTTGACCGCATCTGAAGACATTTTCTTCTCAAAAGATGTGGAGCCGGGCACCACGGTGAACTTGGACCCAATCTTTCATTACTTTACCCAGCCCCCGGAGCTTCGTGAAGCAGGGGCCTGGAAGCCACGCAAATTCTAAGGGCCATCTCGAATGAACCAAAACAGCAAAGCCCAAAGCCCACTGGATAAATGGCGCATTCCCAAGGTTGTGCCCAAATCGGACGCTGAAGGGCTAACCACCCCTGAATTTGATTCAGGGCAATCCTCATTTGAAGCTGCATTGGGCGCCGTAACACCTCAACCCGAAACCCGGGCACCGCAGGCGTACAAGCCCGCACCTGAAGCACTCTTTGATGAAGATGGCAATAAGCGTGCGATCTACGCGCTCGACACCATCACTCGCCTATTTGAAATCGTTGAGAAAAATTCCGTTGGATCAAACACCGCTGATCAAAAGGCACTCATCGTGATGGATTTGCTCGCAGAGGCCAACAAAAAGCTGCCCGAGTATCTGGCCCTGTTTGATTCCAACCCCAGCGATTGGATCAAAGGCAAGGCGATGAATCAGCTTGTGTTCTTTGCAGCCAACCGCTGGAAAAATACCGGAAAGCCGGACCTGGATACCTTCATCGATCTGGCTGCTCGATTCTTTGATCGAAGCGCCGGAGAAAATCAGGATCGAGCAAGAAAAGTCGTCTCCGATTTGATTTCTGGAACCAATCAGAGAAACCATGTTCCTGAAGTGATTTCCGCCTTGAATGACATCAAAATCGAAGAAATGAAAGCGGAGCAAAAAATCTATGATCGCTTAGAATACGCCTTTGATTTCTTTGCCGAAAATAAATACGATGTCGTACAATTAATAATGTCTGTTAATCGTGATTTGGTGCAAGAAAATATTATATCAAGCGAACAATTAAGCAATGCATCGATCAATCAAACGCTCTTCATGAAAGGGCGTCAAGTTGCAGTGTGTGCTCGCATGGTGTTGGCCGCATTTGAGCAAGAAGGAAAGCGAATCAAAGAAACTCTCACGCTGGTGCCTGATGCCCAATTGTCTCAAAAGAGGGCTCAGATCAAAGCGACCCTTTACGACGGAACCCTTGAGAATATTGTTCGTGCCAAATCGTACGAAATACTGAAAAACAGCCTAAGCGGCTCAAACGTCTTTATGGATGCAATGCGACATGATTTCGAATCAAAACCGGCAGCAAGCAAGCGGCCATAAGCGCCACCAGATCGCCTCAGCGGTCCTGGCCTTGGTCATGACGGCATCCCCAATGCTTGCCAGTGCGCAGGAGGTTTCCTGCAAGCGGGGATCAGCTGCAACTGGCAAGCGAACCGAGGCGGTGCTGAAGACCGCCGAGCGTCGTCAGGCAGTCATTGAAGCTGCACAGAAAGAAATCATGTCTGTCTCAGAAGCATGTAACGACATGATCAAGATGATCCCTCACGACATCACCGCCCAGATGGGCCGCATTGCCGGGATTGTGCCTGGCATTAGCAGCCATGTTCAAAAGCAGTCCCAACGCTTTGTGACTCGCATGTGCCGAAAGCAGCTCAATGCAGTGAAAAACTCAGTTGAAGATGCCCGCGACACCGCCCTTGGCAAGATTGCAAGCAGCGTTGGCTTAAACCCCAGAGATCTGCGTCGCCTCACCGGAGAAATCCTTGAGGACGGTGCGGTCTCAGATGAAACCATTGCGCGCACCATTTCCAATAACGAGAACATCAGCCGTGATATCCGCGGTGATGTGAGAAAGATTTTGGAAGAAGGGCAAAAGGACTACGAGGTTTGGCAAAAAAATCAGCAGACCGGAACCACTGGGCCTGTGACTGCATCGCCGTCGTCTTTTGTGCAACAGCCTTTACCAGTGCGACCATCGACGACCGCGCCATCCCGATCTGTACAGCCCGCGCCAAAACCCGCTCCAAGGCAAGCGCCACAGGCTCAGCCGGTGCCCAAGCAAGAGCCATCTGTAGTTGACCGCCTAAAGGGACTTTTCTAACATGGTCACGATCAAACTGAAAACGATCAAGCATTTCGCATTACCGCTGCTTTTGGTGCCCGCAGTAAGCCACGCCCGACCGGTAACCGTGATCAACCCATTTGCCATATCTACACCAATCACCGTGGCAATTGGCTCAGCCTCTGCAGCCAACCTTGCTTCTTTGGAACTGATTCGTCAGGCAATTGGCTCTGGATCGGCTGGCAATCTTTCTGCGCTGTCCGGCTCAGAGATAGCCACATCATCGAACGCCGAGATGGCCTCTCAAGCTGCCGCTGAAATGCAAAAGATTGAGCGATTGTCTGAAGCAGAGCGCGGCTTTGCACTCCCCGTTGATCCTTGCGTGACCGGCGACACCCCGATGGCCATTCACGGCTCAAGCGTAGATGCCGCCAAAAACATGGGCGGTGGCGGATCGGGCCGAGGCGGAGCGAGCAAGCGCAAGAAAACCGAGCAGGATATTACAGCTGCAACGCCTCCCTCAACGGATCAATTCTTGTCATCAGCCAGCTCCAGTGCGCCAGAGTCAGTTGACAAAAACGTGGTAACCACCGCCAAGATCCACCGTGAAAAATTCTGTACTGCAGAAGAAATTGCTCACCCGGCAGGCCGCGTGATGTGTGAGGGCAAGGTGGGGCAGTACCCCAACGCCAACGTACAGGTCAGCTCTTTGTTAAGTGGCGCCAAGCCATCAAACAAGCCTGCTGGCGAGAACCTGTCCTTCACCGGCGATCAGCAGAACATTGCAAAGATTTACACCACCATGGTGACCAAACCCAATGGCGTGTACCGCGCACTGACTGCCACTGAGGCAAAACACCCTGCAGCTGTGCAGTATTTCGGTTTGATGAAAGAGTACGAGGCGCGCACCAACGTGGGCGAGTATGTTTTTGACAACGCCTTGGCAATTCGTACGCCGTCCAAGAAAACAGCAGCCTATCTGGAATCCATTGAAGGCTATGTGGGCTCTGAGCCTTGGTACCAGGAAAGAAAAGCAGCCAACAACAACTACAAAAACGGTTTGTCGCAACTCGACATGATCGATCTGGACGTCATGCGCCGGTACGGCAACACCAAGTGGCTTGAAGACTTGGCCCAAATGGAAAACAAAGATGCCGAGATTGCCGCAATTGGTGCACAGACCAACTACATCTTGATGCTTCAGTTCCGCCAAATGGAGTTGGCCAACTTGATTCAAGCGCAGGCATTGATCACTCGAGAGCGTGATTACTTTGCCCCGATCTTCTCAAGCATTGACCAGAACATCCGAAGCACCGGCGGCTCACAGTCCGCTGCCAAATAAAGGGTTAACTGATGTTTACAGTGGATTTTGAAGAAAAGCAAAGGCATGTGTTTGGCACTGTGAAGCAGCGCATGCCCAATCCGCTTATCTACCCATTTCGATCTGACGCGCTGGAAACACCCGCCATGGCGCTGCTTCAGTTTCGGGCTTCAAGGCTTGATGTTTCCTTTGCCCAGATCCGAGACCAAAAGGAGCTGTGCAAGCAGCTTCAATCGACCATGGCCGAGGACGTAAACGCCGCCGACCATTTTTACCCCGCGGTGGAGCGTCTTTTGACTTTGTGCCTGGAGAAAATCAAGCGGGCCAATTTCCTGAACAAGGAGTACTTGGCCAATCCTCAGTTCGATGAGTATCTCCCCCAGATTGTGCAGATGCTCAAGGATTCCAGCCAGACCATTCACAACCAGTTGCGCTACGCAAATGAGGCTTTAACGCTGGCGCGCGACACCCGGCTATCAAAGCAAACCATTGAGTTTTTGCCTATGCTGAAGGCGAGGATAGAGCAAATCGAGAATTCCGATGCTCGGGGCTATGAGTTTGCCAATGGATTCGTGCCGAAGTCAGCCAATCAACCCGCTGAACCAGACACCCCCAAGGATTAGTCTGAAACAAACGCGGCATAGCGCAAATGCATCCGGGTGCATCTTTCCAACGTCATTTTTTCACTTGTATCGAGGTGCTGTGCCTGTGCCGTGAACAATGGCAGACACAGTGCTGTAGACCCGCAATGCATCATGTCCTTGTTTTGCAAAACCGCTGACCACCTCGTTTCCGATGTCGTTCAATTTGCAAAACTCGATGGCTTTGAATAAGGTCAACACATCTGCCTGGCACGCTTGAGGCCAATTCTTCACAGCTTCCAATGCGATGGAGACGGCTACCCATTTTGACCAATACGTGGCACCTTTTCGGCCAACCTCGACAAAATCAACATTCTTGGACAGGCCGCAGCCCATTAAAGACTTCAGTCGCTTTTCTGAAACGCTGAAAGCCTCTTGCACCTCTTCTGTGCTCATTGGAAAGCCCAACACAAACTTGCGCCGGGTGAAGGGCGAGACGTAGATTTTGCTAATCTGATCAGAGCAGCCCAGAGAGCGCATGTCCACCGGCTCTCGCTGTGGCTTTTGAGGCTCGACAAACCAATCATTGATCGATAGGCAGCGCCCTGAACTGTTCATCTTGATCTTCAGGCTAAAGATCTTCTCAAGGTCGGAGATTTTGAGCTTGCCCGCCCGGCTTTTCCTGCGCTGGTGAAATAACCATTTGTATGCGGCCACTTCCTGTTTCTTTGTTTTACTCATGAGCACTGTGCCACTCATGGGCAGAAACTCTTGACCGGTTCGCTCGGTGTGTTCTTTGCACATGGCTTCAATGCACTGGACCATGGTCTGGAAGGAAACGCTCACCCGCTCTTTGTTAGACAAGGGCATCAGTCTTTCGCGAAGACCCTGTGTCAAAGAGCTTGGGGCTGTGTGCACGGCTTTAATCAAGTCGGCCTCAGGCCTTGTCCTTGAGGCAAGCCAGCGCGGTGGCCGTAGCCAGTTCGCCCTGCACGCTTTCCCCGGCGGTGCTTAGCTTGACCACCAGCGATTGCTTGACCCGTAGTGTTTGCTCTGTGAGGACCATGCCAATAAAGCTGTCATCTTCCTCAATGGTTGAGCAATCGTTGGTCAGGAAAACTTCTCCGCACGGGCGCTGCGCCACATGCCAGAAGTTATCTCGCTTGTTCGGGGTTCTGCACTCGCTCATGCAAAGCGCGGTTTCAATATCCTCGTCTGTTTCCAGCAAATAGGCTTTCCAACCCTTGGTTTTTGCCTTCATTGCGCGTAGGCACGGAACTGCCGTCAATGTGTCGTTGAACTGTGAAAACTCACCGCTTGCAATGAACTTACCGTTTACATGGGCGCCTTCGGTGCCTAGATTGCTGGCCTTTCGCATTTCGCAGATTCCATACAAAACAGGCGTTCCGGTGCGAACCAAGGCGTAGCCTGGTGTGCCCTCAAACACAGGCAAAAATGCCGCATTGAACTGCTCGATGTCTTTGAAGCTGAATCGCCCAGCAAAGTCTGTCAGCCCTGTGCGCCACGGGTTCTCGCCCCCAACGCTCACGCGAATGGACTCGGCATCCAGCACAGAGCCGCTAAAGCTCACGCAGGCCAGATAGTTCCCGGTTTTCTTCAGTGTTGATAGTTCTGACATTTGTTGCCCTTTGCTTTCCGTATACATGGGGTAATGCTGAATTTAAAACAATTGTAGCGCAAAAAAAGATTGGTTTGGTGATTGCTGTTTTTTTGGGTTTTTTTGCTGCTCTCGAAATTCAGAATTTAGAAAACAAACCAAAAGATCAAATCAATACAATTGGTCCATAGAACTCAACCGGGGACCGCCATGCAGATTCAAGAGCTACTTAGAAAAAGCCCGTTTTCATCCGTGAATCACTTTGATTCCGTGACTGGAACAACGCTCGCACTGGATGTGCAGGCGCAAACAGGGCTTCAGATGCTGTTCAACAGCCGGGCAACCAACCTGGCGCTGGCCTATCAGTTCATGGACACGGACTGGGATGAGAAAGCTGCCATCGTGGACCCCATCGAGCTGGTGACTTACGTTTCACAGTTTGTTGATCCCACCAAGAATTCTCTGTATTCAGCTTGGGTGTTGGATCAGTACGAGAAAAAGCGTATCGATCAGGGTGACTTCCCTCAGGTTCGGGTTTTGCTCAATTTGTTCAAAGCCACTGGCAAAGACGCCTCCGTACTGGGTTCTTTTGACAGCATGAACGAGCTGTACCTGTTTGTTCAGGACGAGCATCAGGCCATGTTTTCGCTAAACAAGTCGGTGAAAGAAACCCTTGGCAACGCTGGGGTTCAGTTTCTGGGGGTTCATGAGCACAGTGCAGCCCAATACAGCGTGCTGATCTCTCAAGAGGATTCAGAGAGCGCACTGGGTTCAATTTTGAAAGACCGGGCGATTACCGGGCGCGATTACGGGGATTTTTCTCATGCCGTGGTGGTTAAAAGCCTCAATGGGGAGTCCTATCACTTTCAGGAAGATTTTCCAGAGGTGATCTACCGATCTGACAGCACCGAGGTGGAATTTAAATCCCTTCCGGTGGACGCTCAGCGCCTGTTTTACTATTCCTGGGCCTGCGCGGGCCTTCAGGCGCCGCTGCGCGATTACTTCGCAACCGACGTGACCACAGCCCGTGCAAGCCTTCCCGGATTGCGCTCAAGCATGCTGGATATCTCCCCTGACTCCAAGTCATACGGATGCCAAGAATTGTATTTCCAACTGCTTGATGATCACGAACACGCCGAGCACCTCTTGCACAGCCGCGTCTGGAATGTGCGCCAACTGTGCGGTATGGTCCAGAATCCTGGTTTTGGTGCAGCCGTTTTCCCTGCCATCATTGAAAGCCTGACCAGCGAGTACATACAAGGCGACTCAGAAGGCTTGCCAGACAACCAGCGTGTCGCACTTGATACACGCTCTCACGAGCTGGCAGAAGCCTATCCAAGTGAGATCCTCACTCGAATTGCCAGGGCTCGGCTTGCCAGCCCTGTGCCTGTGACAGATGCCGAGCTGGGGCTCATTGCTGATGTGGTGATCCGTAGCGATGGCGCAGGCGACATCCTGTCCGCTATGAGCGCAGATCAGGTCAAGCAGATCACCCCGATGTTGCTTAATCAGATCAACAGCGCTGGCTACCTCTCGATGATCCAAATCTCAAGCGAGCTGTGCCGCCAGCAAGGCGCACAGGACTTGCATCGAGAATTCGCAGATATGCAATGTACGATCGTGTGCAACAACCCGCACAACAGCGCTGATGTCAGAAAGCTTTTTGGCCGCTCTACAGACCATTTCGCCAATCTGATTGCCCGGGGCAAGGTGGATGCGGATTTGGTGAGTACAGTGCTCGACTCAACAACTGCGCGGGGTAACCCGCAAATTCACTCTGCACTGATCAAGTCTGCCGCAATTGATGTTGATCGCCGCATAGAATTGGTCAGCGAATCCGCTGACGTGGGCCTGTTGAAGTCTCTAGCCAAGAAAAGCGCGCCGATCGAGCTTCGCCACGCCATTGAGTCACGGCTACAGAGTTTGCTGCCAGAGGGGCAGGGCGATACTGAGAAAACCGTGGCTAGATTTGCTGTTTCAGAAAACAACAATTTCTTAGAAAAAAACTCAACAAACCAAAATAATAAAGTCCTAGAATTTAACCATGATGAGAACAACAACCAATTGTCCAGTCTCGCTTCCGAGCAGCTGATGGCCATTGTTGAGAACCTCGAACAAAAAAACAGACCAGGAAACACACAATGACAACGCTAATTGACGCCACTCAGGCACAGATGGGAGATTTTCGGATGGACTTGCAAAGCGCCAAGGTGCTTTACATCGATCAGGTTGTAAACGCCCACATGGACGGAAAGATCGATGCATTGACACCACTGATGAGTGCCTCTGAGCCTCCTGAGCAATTGCTCTCTGATGCGCTGTACAAGGAGATGCCCGACGACAAGGCTTACGTGGCTGAGTTGCTGGAAAACTTGCTGGTCGAGCATTTTGACCAGGCTGTTGAACGCATGGCCTCGGTTCAACAAAACGCGGAATCCATGATGTTTACCTCGCTGGTTGATTTCAACCCAGCGAACCAGACCTTTGCACCTTTTTCGATTGGACCTTTGGAGCCAAGTCAGTCCTATGATCCCGAAGAGCCCTTGCAAACGCTTGGGCTTGGGCCTCACAAATCAACCATGAGCCAAGCGCCACGCTAAGCTCTGAACCGCAGAACCCTTTTAAGGCCAGGCTCGAAGTCTGGCCCTTTTTTTATTCTGCAGGCATCCCCGAAAGAGCCATGCGCTCGGCCTGAAGATCACGCTCTACAGCGCGCTGCTCGGTAAAGCCGTCTGGATAGCGCACGGCCAGCTTTCTAATGATTGCCTCTTTGACCTCGGACTCAGATACCCCCAGCTCATCCATGATGATGGTGAGATACCAAAAGGCACCGCCCAAACAGTCGATCATCTTCAGGGGGTCAAACTTGTGATCTCCAAAGCGCTTTTGTTCAAGCAGCGTGCTTGCCAGACCACCTGACTCGCCGTACAAACCAATGATTGCGTGCATAAAGCGCGCATTGACCTGAGAGGGCTCGGGGTTACGCAGCCGGCCCTCGTGCTCGCGCTTGTAGTTGTGTACAAACGAGCCCAAGCTGCTGGAGGCCACCGCCCCGGCATGCTCGATGCGAGAGGGGTCTACATCTTCCTTGTAAAAAGCCTTTCGCTTGAAAAGGCCAATCAACCGGCCAGTATCAGCGACAAGCTCCAAGCCAGCCTGCAAGATCGGGTCTTTTGCATTCAATGAATCCCGAGGCGCTTCAGTGCGCAGGCACTCCCTTTTGAAATCCATTCTGCACTCCCTTTGTTTAATATATATTTAATATTATATCATAGTGAAAACCAAATCCGCCTTGTGTTAGGATTGGCAAAGCCAAACAAGGGGAACCCTCATGGATAAAAACGCTATCGAAAAAGTCTTGCGGTACTTGGACAATGCTGGGGCAGGGATTTGCCCTGTCACTGGCAAGCCCTTGACCCAAGAATCGCTGCTAAATGCAAGGGTTTCGTTTTACGACTTGGCCCGACATATTCGCGAGCATGTTCACAATGAGCCAGATGAGAACAAGTCAGCGCCTGAAGAATCCGCTTCGTCTGGCACGGCGATGTCGGCCGGCGAGCAGACTGTTTCCACGGCCAGGCCAAAGCCGCCCGCCAATTCTGGCAAGACATGGACTGATGAGGACATCAGCGTATGTATTGCGATGTACCACGATCGATTCCCTTTGGGGGACATTGGGCTGAAGATTCATCGTTCGCCCTGGAGTGTGGCTGTGAAGCTCAACCAATTGGGCGAGCTTGGCGATGAAGCCTTTGAGCGTTTGCGCGTCGAAATGGGTAAAGATGCCCCTCAAAACAGCATGAAGTCCAGCCGCAAAACGTAGCCCCCGAGCAAACCCGGGGCTCGCTTATTACCTGGTGTTCAGCTTGATCCCGATGTGGCCAACCTTGCTCAAGCGTACAAAGCCAAGATCCTTGGGGTCAACCCCCTCAAGGATTACATCTGATTTTGTCCATGCGCCTGCCCGTAGCGACTCTTTGAATCGAACCTCACGGCTCTTGGATTCTTCGTTGATCGGAATTCCGTTTTTATCAACAGAGCCCCAATCCACGCTGGCCTTTAACCCGTCAATCACCCCTGCATGCATGTTGCCAAACTGCAAGGTGACTTTGCTGCCATTGGCGTAAGCGGTCACATTTGCGATTGACACCGTGATTGGCCCAATGTCACTTGAGACCACGCTGTAGCCGTCTGAGCCCGGGGTCAGATAGGCAACCTTCTCAAAGGACGCCATGATTTCTTTGTCCACATTGGCCTGTCGCAGCGCCTCAAACCCTTCCTTAAGGATGGAAAGCTCGGATTGAGTAGACGCCAGATCTGTTTCAAGCTTGGTGACGGTTTGCTCCAGCTTGGTGATTGTCGCCTGGTCTGCGCAACCTGCCATCAGCAATGCGCCGCAAAGCAGGGCGCCAAAGGTAATTGTTGATTTCAAAGGTGTCTCCCCATGATTTGTTTGTGCTGCTCACTGTTCATGTTTTACTGCTTGCCGGTAACACCGACAGCAAAATAATAAACCCGCGCAATGCGGGTCACAAACTCACTGGCACTCACCACCAGAGAACTTGATTGGCATAAAGCCAGTCTCCATGCTGATGAAGTGATTACCATTAAAACTAATATGGGTTCCTGTGTACTTTCGGATGATCGCCAACACATCGGTGATCGTCTGCGGCTCATGATCTTTTAGGAACACGATATCGCGGTATCCGTTTTCCTCTTCACTGGACTCAAAATATGCGTTGATTGGGTCAAAGTTGCCACAGGCCAGTTCGCGCAAAGCGTTCATCTTTGACTCAGTTGGATCTAGATAAGAGTTCAGTCCACGCACAAAACCAAACAACTCTTCCTCGCTGTCAAAACAGGCCACCCTGAAACAAAGAGCCATCGCAACCCGAACCCTTCCCACCGCATCGTTTGCTTGCGTCTGCTCGTCAAACAAACAGTTCGTGCTCTCGATTACACCGTTGGAAATTGCTGCGTCTGCTACAGCGCTCAAGTCTGTGCCTTTTGCGAAAATTGAGAAGTAAGCCATGATATTCATCCCTTTGTTTGATGTAGATATTATATCATTTTTCGCATGAACTCTTTCTTTCGAAAATTTGAAGAATGATATACAATCCTCACATCCAAACCTTAGGTATTGCCATGCGTACTAGCTCCCCTGTGAAGCCTTTTTACACAACCGAGAAAGTGATTCTGAAAAAGCCGATGTCCAACGACGACATTCGGGACATGATCCTGGCCGAAGGGTTTACCACCGACGAAATTCGATTTGCAAAGACTTTTTTTGCTGTGATGCTTTGCCGTCACCCCAAACTCTTGCCCCGAGGCGAGCACCTGGTGGTGGCCTGGATTCGTAACATCGTGTCCAAAAAACAGCCCCGCCAGCTTTACATTCAGTTCGAGCTTGCAGAGGACTGTGCCACCGTGGTGCCATTGCCACCGGTGTTTCTCGACAAGATTCCGCCAAAGGTTCGCGAAAAGAACAACAGCTGGATTCGCGAGTGCAATTCACTGTATTTTGTGAAAACCTCGTTTAAGAAACCAAAAGTGTTGAAATTCAAGTCTCCCTTGGACCTGGTTGATGGCATCAAGTCGACCAATATTTTGGTGTCCTCCTCGCCAGCCATCGTCTACGACATGGACAACAATGTGAAGATCGCAATCTCAGTGGACATGATGGCGCAGATTGCCTTGGCCTCTGAGCACACCATGTACGACGCACAACTGGTGTAATGCGTGTTCAATGACTGTCCAGTTTCCAGACAGGTGGGAACAGGCATTTGCAACTTTGATCGTCGGCTCAGGAAATGTGGAAGATCAAGAATTTTGTGAAGATGTTACGGTTTGCTCTTTTGTTACGCCAACGACGCAACATATAAACCGTACCATATCGCAAACACACCAAGCCACAATAAAGCAATCTTGATGGCAGCATTACGTTTCACGCGGGTTATCTCCTGATTAATCTCTTGAACTGTTTTCATCCTCTTTTCATTCCTCTAAAAGCTATTGATGCGACGCGCCTCACCTCTTTACACATGCGCTGTTTCCACTTGTTCTGTGTGATTTCTGCTTTGCACCCAAACCTTCGCCTTGCAGGGCCTGAATTCAATTCGATCTGAGCAGTACCACCGGGTGAATCGCTCTACACTCCACGACCCCTTGTTGACCTTGGCGCGTACAACAATGGTCAAACCAACCCCCATTTCCTCGCAGAACTCTCGCACCCAGTGCACCGGTGTCTCGCCGGAGGGGACAAGCACAACCGACTCATCCTGATGGGTACCCACAGTCAATAGCGCTGCGGCAAGTTGATCGAAAAACTCACCTTTCTCAAAAGGCTCTCCTTCCGTGTGAATCTCAACCGTGGGCCCAGCCATGCCGAGCATGTGTCGCCATGCGCCGCACACCTCTATGCCCGCGCTTACAATCGCCGGGGCATTGCTCAAAACCCACTTGCGTTCGTTCGATTGAGAGCCAAAGCCGAAACGGGCAAAGCAGGGCATCTTCTTACCAGCCAAATTCCGGTTCTTTAAAAATTCTGCCAGCTGGCCTTGTTTGCAATCCAACACCATGGGCCTGCCGCGCGAAAAGCCATACAGAGCCATCCCGCCTGCCGGCACCGCAGTCTCACCGCGCCAGTGCATGTCAACGCCAACGATGGGCGTGATCTGATCCACTGAAATGATGCGCGTTTTGGCTTTCAAGACAACCCTCTATGTTTTCGTATACAATAACTATACTGATTTTAACACAAGCGCCTCACCCACTGCCAACGGATCTTTGGAGCGCCACTGCCCCTTCAGGTGTCGAAATCGGTCAGCAACAATCACGGAGAGCGTATGAACAAGCAGCAACAGGCACCTCAAAGTATCTATAACCGGATCATTGCCGCCATGTGTGTGTGTTGCTTCCTGCTTGGCGCAGCCTTCAGCGCCAGCGCATTTTCTCAAACTCCTGCAAACACCACCACTGATGCGCCAACGCAGGGCTCCTTGCGCAGCGAACAGCCCGTTGTTCTTGAGACGCCTGCCACACAGGTATACCAGGCCGCGCAAGACCAGCCCCTTCTTCGAGCCATCGAACTGACGCACGCCACCGTGTTTGCAATTCTTGCCTTGAACCTGTTTGCGGTCATTCTGTTTTTTGCAATCCGCTTCTGGCCAAGACGCACCCAGACAGCCTCAAAGAAAATGGTAGTTAACGACACCATTCGCATTGACCGTAGAACCACTCTGTTCTTGCTTCAAATCCACGACAGGGAACACCTCGTTGTGCTTGGCCCAAACGGGCAGACGGTGACACCGCTTGCCGCCGTGCAGGCTCCGGACACCACACAAACGCCATTTTCGGGTGAGCACAGCGTCACCAAAACCTCACCAAGACCATCCAGTGACGACGAGGCTGTGAGCGCGGCGGTGAGATCCATGCTCACAACACAATGAGAATCGGCAGAAAGAAGATATGATATAATACTCCCATGAATCTACTGGGAGCGCACCATGAACATTGAAGACCACTTAAAGGCTGTGCTTGCACACGGCGATTACCGCATCCAACGCAAAGTCAAGATGGTTGACGCAATGAGCGAGGATCCCATCGACAATCCAATCAAAATTCTCGTGGTTGACACAGAGACCACCGGTTCCACCGATTCAGACGTTGTGATTGAGAATGCGGGGATCTTGGTTGAGGCGTGCCGAGACACCGGGCGCATCGGCCGAATCCTTGATGTGGCCCAGGGGTTGGAAGACACGGACGTGCCAATCAGCGAGGGGGCATTCAAAGTTCACGGCATCAGCAAAGAGATGCTTGCCGGTCAAAAAATCGACCGCGCTCACTTTGTGTCTTTGTACAACCAAGCCGACCTGGTGGTTGCCCACAACTCTGCGTTTGACCGGCCCAAGATTGAGCACTTTTTCCAAGACGACGGACTGCCACTGGACAAGCCCTGGGGCTGCACCTACAAAAACATTGGCTGGTTTGATCGTGGGTACACCAAGTCAGGTCTTGAGTACCTTGTGGCGCTACATGGCTTTTTCCACGGCGCGCACCGCGCAACTGACGATGTAATGGCACTGATCTATTGTTTGTCAGTTGCCCATCCAGAGAAGGGCTACCCGCTCATGGACTTGATGCCCAGCGTGGTTGAGCCCGAGTACATGATCAAAACCCTTGGCACCTTTGATTTCAAAGAGCAGCTCAAGACACGGGGTTACTTCTACACGGGCGACGACAAATCTTGGTCTGTCATTGTGCAGCCCATGGATGGGCTCAACATGCAGGAATCTGTAAAGAATGAGGTTCGCGTACTGCGTGACGAAGTGCTGAAAGACGCCTATGGCGCACCAAAGGGCAGGGTGTTTTTTGGTAAAAAGCCTGCCGGGCGCAAGTTCACCGACTCGGAATACGAGTTCACCGAGCTGAACCTGGCCACCGCCAACGTCTAAGCAGCAATTCAAAGCAGGGCGCGACGTGCTTGATCGTTCAGGCCGTCTCGCCTTGCTCCTGCAAAGCTTTTGATTTTGGCATTGCGCAAAGCACCACCAGTGCAATCAATCCTGCAGCACCAATCACCGGAACGAGCTGCGCCGCCATGAATACAAAGGCCAACCAGGGTTTAAACCCCGCTTCTCGTAAGCGACGTGCCGCGGCAAAGGTCATACAGATGGCCAGGTAAATCGTAAGCGCTCCGGCCACCACCGCGATCACCCAGTTCGACGCCTCAAAGGTGCTCACCTCATCAAAGGCATCGAATTGAAACAGCAAAATGCTTGGCACGTAAATCGACAGTAAAAGAGCAAAGCAGGAGACGACTGCAACGCCAAAGGCGATCCAGTATTGCTTGCGTCCCATGACACCTTGGTACGAAAAGGGCTGATAAACGAAGGTGTCGAGCAATACTTTTTTCATCGCAATCCAGTAAAATTGATTTGATATAATAGTATTACATTACACAGTGAAATACAAACCATGAACGCTCAGATTAGCCATGAACAACTGCGCCAAGAGGCTGTGGATCGCCCCAAGGGTTTGCTCAGTGCCAACGGATTTTTGCAACGGCATGACTATCTGTTCGACACACCGGTTCCAAAGCTCATCGCGTTAGATGCAAATTGTCACAGCACCCAAGTGCCATTTAGTGCGCGAGTAAACGAGGCGGAAAACTACAAATTTTGGGCCGAATGCGCATCAGCTGCGCTCGTGCTTAGTGTTCAAGCTGTGGATGCCGGCAACATTACGGTTGCTAGGCACTACCGAAGAATGTTTCGCGTTGCAAAGAGCAATCGTCGCAGAGCTGCGCACCTTCGAATCGTGAACCCTGAAAACTACGCCCCCTTGGTGCGCTGTGTGGAGCTGCTTAAGATGCTTTATGCCACAGGGAAGGTCTATGCTCACAAACAAAGCACCTTTGCCCCGTTGATTGAGCCCTTTTCGGCTTGGGCCCGCGCCGTACACGGCAAAGACTTAAGTCAAAACACGCCAGAATCAGAAGCCATGTCGCTCATTGCTGAGATCCAGTCCTCAATACTGGTGGCCTTGGAGTGTGGCATTGCAGGTCGATCCCCCACCGATGCGGCACGACTCATCATGGGTGGAATCAATGATGCGATCTCGCGAGACCTCAATGAATCCCAAACGCACGCAAGTATTTACGGCAAGCTCTGTGAGCTAAAGCGATTTCTCTCGCCTTACCTGCTTGATGTGAGCTATTTCAAAAAGAAGCATCGCCTGGATTCTTTTTTAAATTAATTACCAAACCATCGCCCTATCCCGATAAATTTTCCTTTCCTACTTCTGTAACACCAAGGAAAGATCATGCTCAACTGGGACGAAAACCTGGGTTCAACATCCGGCGCCACAACCAATCAGAATCAGAAGCCTAGCGGCTCGGCTTTGTTTTTCGACGAGGAGCCCTCACCAGTGCAGTCGCCTGCAGCGCGCATCCCTGCGAGCGCCGACTTGTCTCTGACCTCAGCCGTTGCCGCGCAGTCCGATAATTCACTCACATCAGCGGTTCAGGCAGCAGCTACTCCTGCAGCCGCCTCAAGCACGGGCCGCGTGAACGCAGCTGACAAGCGCGTGATTAACGGCACCACCGATGTGAACCAGCTGGTGCCATTTAAGTACAAGTGGGCCTGGGAAAAGTACCTCAGCCAGTGCGCCAATCACTGGATGCCCCAAGAGATCAACATGGACCGCGACATTGCCCTGTGGAAAGACCCCAATGGGTTGACCGAAGACGAGCGTCGAATCATCAAGCGAAACCTGGGCTTTTTCGTAACGGCCGACTCCCTTGCTGCCAACAACATCGTGCTGGGCACCTATCGCCACATCACCGCCCCTGAGTGTCGCCAGTTCCTGTTGCGCCAGGCCTTTGATGAGGCCATCCACACCCACGCCTACCAGTACATTGTGGAGAGTCTTGGTATCCCGGAATCAGAGACCTTTAATGCATACAACGAAGTTCAATGTATTCGCGACAAGGATGAGTTCCTGATCCCTTACATCGATGTCCTGACCGACCCTGCCTTTAAAACGGGTACGCTGGAAAACGACCAGAAGCTCTTGAAGAGCCTGATCGCGTTTGCCTGCATCATGGAAGGGATGTTTTTCTACGTGGGCTTTGTTCAGGTCTTGGCCATGGGTCGACAAAACAAGATGATCGGTGCTGCTGAACAGTTCCAGTACATCCTGCGTGATGAATCAGCACACTGCACCTTTGGTATTGATTTGATCAATACTGTAAAGATGGAAAACCCACACCTGTGGACAGAAGAGTTCAAAGAAGAGGTGAAAGTGATGTTCCGTAAAGCCGTAGACCTTGAGCACGCCTATGCGGTGGATACGATGCCCCGCGGAGTACTCGGTCTGAATGCTGGCCAATTCATGGAATACATGAAATTCATCTGCAATCGTCGATCCAATCAGATCGGTGTTGGAACCTTGTATGAAGGCGCCAAAAATCCATTTCCTTGGATGAGTGAGATGATGGACTTGAAGAAGGAATCCAACTTCTTCGAAAGAAAAGTCGTGGATTATCAGTCCTCTGCATCATTACAGTGGTAATAATAAAATGTAAAACACTGTAACGAATTGTAATCCAGTCTGCGTGCGCCTGTCAAGGGATATTTTGATCTTTTGACAGGCGCATTTTTTATCATTAGAGGCTATTATAGCTCGTCGTTATTCTATATTATTACATATACTCTTGTGATCAATTTAGACGTCTATAAGATCAGTCGCTTTTTCCAAAGTGATTCGCTGTGCAAAGATAGCAAGAATTGTTTGAGATGAGAGCCTTATGCCTATAAAACCTTCTGTAGCTTTGCAGTCTGCTAATGTTGACGAAATTAAACGGATTGTCTTGGCCAACAACGGTGTCAATCCGCGTATTTTTGGCTCGGTGCTTCATGGCACTGACACGGAAGAAAGCGATTTGGACCTACTTGTTGATCCGAAGCCAGAAATGACCTATTTCAACATCGGGGCGATCATGGATGAGCTGGAAAAATTGCTGGGTGTGCCTATTGACGTGGCCACACCGGACGCTTTACCTAAAAGCTCCCGTGACCAAATCCTAAAGGAAGCGAGACCACTTTAAGCCCATGGATTGAACTTAAGATCCAGAATGATTCCTATGCAAAGAAAACTTTTTGTTTATTGTCAGAATCCATTAAATGGCACATGGGAAACCGTAGGCAGGTTCGGTCACGATCACCTCAAAAAAATCGGGGCATTCACTTACCTCGACGAGTACGTGAGCTTAAGTGATGCGCAAAGCATTGACCCGGTTAATCTGCCCATTTCGCCAGGCCAGCAAAACTCTATACCGGCTTCAAGGTACGGCGGGTTACCTGACGTATTGAGAGACAGCGCACCTGACGGATGGGGTCAATATTTACTCTGTAAGTTTTCAGATGTAAATGCGGATGCCTCTGCATTGGAGTTTTTGCTTAAATCCAAGAATATCGATCGCTGGGGAGCACTGGCCATCGGGGCAAGCATTCGACCACCCGAATGGTTGTTGGCGCCTCCCGAGTACCCTGATCTGGACCTTTTGATTGATGAAATCGCTGCCCTAGAAGTGGGGAAGCCTGCTATCAGTCCGAAGTTAAGAAAGCGTCTGCAGGAATACAGTGGCGGCGGGGTACGCCCCAAGGCCACGCTTCGAGACAATGAGGGTGCCTTTTGGCTTGCAAAGCCAAGGTCTCTTCATGACCACGCAGAGACGCCTGTCACCGAGTTCTTTTGCCAAAACTGGGCCTCGCTAATAGGCTTGAAAGTCGCTAAAACGGAACTAGCGAAAGCGCCGAGCGGCCGACACATCGCGTTGATTCAAAGGTTTGATCGCGTCGATGGAATCCGGCAAATGTGTTTGAGCGCAGCCTCAATAATGGGCTATGAATACCCCGGCCCGGTATCTACTGGCACACTCGGCCCTAGTTACCCATTGCTTGCATCAAAGCTCAAGAGCATCGGGTCGCCAGTCGACGACAGAAAAGAACTATTTGATCGACTCGTATTTAATGCCTTGTGTGGCAACGATGACGACCACACAAGAAACCACGCGGTTGTCTTTGATGTGAAACACAAAACGTGGAGGCTTTCTCCAGCCTACGACATGGTGCCGACCTATGAAGACCGTGTACGCCACCTGTCGATGTGTACATCCCTTACGGACAAAACAATTAGTCGCGAGAACTTCTTGTCAGACTTCGTGCATTTCGGATTCGAATCCGAGGCGAGCGCTTTAAACAGGATCCAAGAGATCGTTCAGAAGGGGCATGAGTGTTTCAAGGAAGTTTCCTCGGTCTTAAGCAGTCAAACCAAAGACCTTGCCGCTGATCAATTGGATTTCATGAGCAGACTTCTCGATCCTGGTCCGACGCTAAAAGCTAGGTGATAATTAATGGGGCCTTGAGTAAGCAATAAAGGTTCATGTGTTGGTTTTTAAAACATGACCATGCTTTCGTTTCAGTCTGCCTTACCGCTGAGAGCCAACGCCTGCAGGCGAAACTTAAACGTGAGCGATCTCGCTGTCTGTTCTTCCTTTTTTGCTGAGAATCATTATATCTGGTGAGTTTCTTCAAATCAGCGCATTTATTTCCCTTCTAAACAAAAATCACTTTCATTGTGCGCCCTAATTATTCAAAATACTGAAACCTGTTACTTAGTCTCACCAAGATGAGCTTTGCCATGCTTCAAAAATATAAAACTCTGTTCGCCTGCGCTTTTGCACTTTCCTTTTTGATCGGGTCGCCGCCAGTCTCTGCTCAATCGTTCAATGGCCCTGGCGTCAACATTACTTCCGGTCAGGGAAGCGTGAGGCCTTGTCAGGATGTAAATGACATCGCCTGTATCAACGCGGGCTCCCGCGCACAGGGTGCGCCGGACATTAAGGCGCCTGCCAGCAAAGACAAAGCCATGGGCGAGATCGAGAAATATCGCTCCAACATGAATGACAGCACCGAGGTGGATGGCATTTTGCGCGCGACCACCTTCTGTCTTGGCCCCAACGGTGAAAGGATCCCCAACCGAGGCACCATTGAGCTTTACTTTTTTGATAAATCAGCCAACTGCGAAGCCAACAAAGAAATCCGCCAGTGTATTGCTGGCGTACTCACCGGCACGGCTTCTTTTGCTTCCTGTGAGCCATTTCAGAACTGCTCTGGGCCTGGCTACAACCTGAACCACGGGCAGTCTGGCACTTTCTCGAACGCCCCTCGCGCAGCCAACTGTCAGACCGCGCAGAGAACCTGTAACGATGGAACTCTGACAGGCAACACCTCGCTTACCTATGCCGGTACATGCACACCCTTTAGGGGTTGTACTCATCAGGGCGTGAACATTGCCCACGGATCCAGTGCTGTGTTCTATCGTGTCAACCAAAGTAACGCTTGTTCGACTGAACGCACCACGGTGAGTTGCAATGACGGTACCGTTTCAGGTCAAAACCTGTCTTACGCTTTCACGACCTGTGCGCCACCCCCTTCGAACTGCACATTCCGCGGCGTCACGATCAACCACGGTCAAAGCCGTGCGTTTTATCGCAATGCAAGCAGCAACAGCTGTCAGTCTGAGAGCGCCATGATCTCCTGTAACAACGGCGTGATCAGCGGGCCTACCACAACCCACATGGAGCCGGGCTGTAATCCACCACCTATTGTCTCGCCACCAAGCGGTGAAACGGGCGCCGTGTGTGCTGGTGATGTAATCCATCCGATTTCACTGATCGATGCACAAGATGGCATTGGCGTTGAATACATCACGCATGGATTTCATTCAACCGCATTGAACAAGACGTTCATTCCAGCTCACACCTCAAGCTACGGCAACAATCTGTCTGGCATGGCGGTGCAGAGCACAAGCCCCTTTCACTTCAGTCGACTTCGCAGCGGCTCACCCAACAGTCAGTTTGCTGGTCCGCCCGCACAGGCAAGCCAGATCAACGGCGGTGGCGCATCCATCATGTTCCCAGGTGCACCAATAACCGGTTTGGAGGTATTCAAGCATTCAGGGTTTGCTGGGTACTCCGGCCTGAATGCTGCCACAGCCATGGCCCAATTCAGCCAGTTCAGCAACGCTTCAACCAAAGCTTTGGTGCAGCAGTACCGTGCCGAGTGCGCCGCGCCTGCACCGGCTGCGACAGCCAAGCTGTACTGCGGGTGGTACGCCTTTTATGACGACGGCGGGCTTGGCTCTGGGCCAATTTCTATGCGTGAAGGGTATTGCACCTTTGAGAACCATTACACCGCGGCCAAAACAAACTGGGTGCCCGAGCCAACCTGTCAGGGACCGGATGCGAAGTACATCTACAGCTGGAACGCCGGCATGTGCGACTTCGCGCTCAGTTATCGAACCCGAGAGGGTGGGGGCTACCCAGAGATGGTCGCAGCCGGACAAAACAAGTTCATCTCGCTGGGCTTTGTGCCTGGGCGGTACTACGAGCTAAGTTCGCTGGGCGGCGGTCAGATTGAGATGAAACGATCGGCCTCAAACACAGGCTGCAGACTTGATGCAACGCCAGTTCGCCAGCAATATATTTTCTCTGGCGAAGGGCAGGGCCCAGTTGGTAGGCAGGGTGAGGTTCTTGAATTGACCTGTGATCTGAATCATCTGAACCAGGTTAAAACTCAGGCCGGGCAGAGAATCACTACGCCTTAATGAGATCCACAAAATAAAAACTCCCCGAAAGGGGAGTTTTATTTCATTGTCAGAGTTAATCGCTCTTCGGTATCTAAGATTCTTGTTACCGAACCTGATGGTGAACTCTATGTGTCGTATTTGTTCAAAGCTTTACGCACCTTAGACCCGGCCAGCAAAAGCGCAAACTCGTCATCCCGCAGCTTGATGTCAAGCTCATTCAATATATCTAAACCACGCTGCGCAGGCATGTTACGGCGACCTTTTTTTATTGCGCAAAGAAACCCTCTTGATACACCGAGCGACTTCGCCAGTTGAAGGTCACTCGGTAGTTCTCTTTT
>MDSZ01048205.1_pt1 | contig 45170 bp, 54 predicted proteins | sample 811201 | NCBI WGS metagenome assembly MDSZ01 (sample SAMN05326647, study PRJNA326480) | marine metagenome | isolation source: seawater | place: Indian Ocean: North | collected 2010 | reverse complement strand
TGCTGGAATAACCAACAATCATCCTTCCTTCCAAGAAGCATCAGCTATTGCTGAGTTATATGGCGCTTGGGATACAGCTGTTAAAGACAGTCTGCCGGGTGATGGCGATTGGTCGGCAGCTTCGGGTCATTTTTACCGATACTTCTTTGACAACTTGCCGAAAGAATATAGAGACAACCTTATGAGTAGGGCCTTGCCTCTTATTCAAGCTGCGCACGAAAGAGGAAGAGAAAAGCAGAACAGGCTCAATACGCTTCTAACAACCGCTGGTGCCCAGAAGCCTAGGCAGGTAACCTCCAACGTTAAGTTTAATAAAGGTGGATTTTTACCAAGATATAAATATGGTGGACAGGCAGGTGTAGATTCTATACCAGCAATGTTGACGCCCGGAGAGTTTGTTATAAATGCAGACGCCGCATCAAAAAATTTAGGTCTTTTAGAAAGAATAAATTCTGGTTCGCCTCCACAGGGGTATAATAATGGTGGAAGAGTACAAAGATTCCGAAGAGGTGGTCGTGGTGAGAGTAGAAACTCAGTAACTGTAGGTGGTGGAGAATTAGCAGCAGCAATAGCAGCCTTTAATCAAACATCTGCGCCAAAGCTTGCAACAGCAATGATGACATTCAATACATCAGCCAATAACCTTGCAGGTGCTCTTACTAGCTTTGGAACAACAGCAGGACAATTAGCACAGGCAATTAAATCGTTAGAAACTATGAATATACCAGAGAGAATTACACTTGATATGGCAGACTCTACTGTAACTCTAACAGGAGAATCAAGTCTAGCAACAGCACTATCAAACGCAATAGGTGGAAGATTAGGTAGTATCATAGCTGAAGCAGTTAGTGCTTTGACAGGTACAAATGTAGATGGTTCGCCAACAGGTCAAGAAAGATAGGAATAAGATATGGGCGGATTTTTTCATCCAGATGACGTAAGTCTTGAAAATAAAACCACGATGACATATGGGAATTATACATTTTCTCCTGTTCCTCTGGTAAATATAAGCAAAGAAATAAACAAGGCCGAGGGCGGTCAGGTGTTTGGTACTACCTATAGCATGACGCTTAATGGTCAGTTAACACCCTTGCCAACTGGCACCAACGGTATATCTAATGTAGCCCATCAACAGGAGTTACTCAAGCTTGCTTTTGCCGCAACTGGTGAGGGTAAGTTATTTCAAATTAAAAACTGTGGCTCTCCTATTCTTGAGTGTTTCCCTAAAATTAAGTCAATAGACTTTGCTGAAGGAAACTGGGTAGACTTTTGCGACTTTACCCTAGAGCTTGAATACGATTATGAACTAGCTTCTGGTACATTTCCTCAAGACGGGCCAAAAGCTGGTAGTGGTATTGCTCCTCCTTTGGTTCAATCTGCTGATGAAAGTTGGAGTATTGAAAAGAATGAACAAAACTTTTATGATTTTTCAATAGTTCCTAGTGGTCAATCTACATCATACAGAGAAGTTCAACAGGCTTCGTTCAATATTTCACACAGTATATCTGCTGTCGGTAAAAGAAGAATAGAACATAATAATGTTATAAGAGAAGCTTGGCAAGAAGCTAGCGGTTACGTTGTTCCTAGGCTAGGCTTTGACTATGCTGTTGTTGGAAATGCTGGTGGAGCAATATGTTTCAACAAGGATGAAATGGTTGTTGGAAACCATATCAGAAGTGTAAACTTTAGTGAGCTTGGTGGTAGCTATGAAGTAGAAGAAAGCTGGACGGTATATCCAAGTAGTGTTTGGACTTCAGGTATAAATGCTCTTGGCGTTAGCGATGTTTGGGAAATAAATGTAGAAAATAGTTACGAAAACTCTCTTACAACAGTAACAATAAATGGGACGATAGAAGGTTCTGAATCTGGTGTTTATTGTAATCATACTGGAAGTTATCAGGTTCTGCAGAGTAAGTATGATAGTGCCCTTGGGTATTTTAATCAGGTTGCCGATGCAATCTTTTATAATAGGGCATTTTACTTTGGTACTGGGTTAGCATATAGACCTATTAATCCAGAGCCTAAAACGAAAAGTTTGGGGCATAGTCCTTCAAACGGAACAATAACATATAATTATGCATTTGATGATAGGCCGGGAGTTTGTATAGAAGGCGCAAGAACAACGAGCCTATCTGTCAATGATACCAATCCAACAGATATCTTTGCAGAACTCACTGTTCTTGGCAGGTCTAATGGGCCTGTTATACAAAGCATGGGAACAACTACATCAAGAAAAAGAGAGGTCAGCTTAGACGCTGTTATGCCAGTACAAAATATAGACTGTAATTGCACAACAATGGATAGCGCTCCTAGCGACGAAGCAGAAACAATACTTTTAACATTTAGGCCAGACAACTGTAACGGTGGTGTTTCATACACAATAGTAAAGCATGTGGATACAGAAAGCTGGAATCCTACAACTGGTCAGTACTCCAGACAAATGGGATGGACATACGGAACGTGCGGCTCATAGGATAAGAGATGATATTAGGCCATAAGCCGAGTGCTCACCCCATGAGCACTCCGGAAAAAAAATTAACAGGTTCTCAGTCTGCGGCTGGTGACGTTTTGTTACCCGGCAATAGAGTTGCTACGCAGAATGACTTGTTATTTGGTTCTAATAATACAGGCAGAGGTAGGTACTTCGGTGTTCTTAATCAGCCCGGAAGTACAGCTTATGGCCTAACGCCAAGAGCATCAAACGCAGCAGGCTCTTCTGCTGCCTGTGACTCAGAAGTAGAGTTTGAGCACACACTATTTCTTGGTGCTTCTGTTATGTCCTATTCGGTAAACCTTGGTTATGGAGAACAGGGAAGTAGCCTTACAGTAGAGCTTGTAGAAGACGATTGTGAGGGAAATTCAAGAATATACTATAAAGGGCACGACAATCTAAAGTGGGGAAATTCTTCTACACTAGAACCTGTAAGCACAACAAGAGCAGACAGTTTTGACCCGCCAGACGTTGGGTCTGCCGTATATTTTCGAGTTGGAACATACGAATTTTGCGGTCTTCTTCAAAGCTGGTCTAAGTCAAAAAGCACAGGTGGAGATGTATACACTGTTACAGTAAACGACCCTAGAGAGTTGATGTCTGGAATCAGTCTCATAATAAACGATGAAGTTTTAGACCCTGTCGCTATAGAAAATGTTCTTAATGTATATGGCGTTATGGAAGCCTATGGAGCAATTTGTCAAACTTCTCCCGTTGGAGGTTTTGGAGGTTCAAGAGCACATGCTGGAGACGGTATGCCTTGGATTGAAATAGGAAAAGCAATATATCTTTACCAGTCGGGCTTTTCTTCATTATCAAACATACCTCCTAAGAGGCCAAGATTAAGAGGCTCTGAATTTTTTATAGACATTGAGGATGTTCCACAGGTTCCTGATGACTACAGAATACCGGGCACAACTGTTTCTTTGTTAGATGCCATAGGGCAGGTCTGTGAAGATTCTGGTCATGATTTTTTTGTAGACTTAGTTCCTGTTATTTTCCAAGGTTCTTGCTATCTTGTATTAAAAGTAAGGGCAATAGATAGAACACAACAAAGAAGTCTAACTGCAATTCAAGACTTTATTGATTCTCATGGCGAGGTTATTGATAGCTCTACTGGTGAAGAGTTTAGGAACGATGTAACTGGAGCTATGGTTATTGGGGCTCCTAGAGAAGAGATGTACTATTGTGAATGCCCGATGACAATACAGAATTGTGCAAATGCTGGAATCATTCCATATTGGGGCGAGTACGAAAATGGCAACATGATTACAGGTTGTACAGTTCCGGGGATACAAAGAATAAACAGCAAGGGTAAAAAATATAGAGAACCAGTATATTTAGTTCCATTGCCAGCAGACACGCTTAATGAAGAATTAGAGATAAAAATACCCATACAATATTACCCAATGACTGCCTATGAAATGTTGGCAGCTCAAATGGGACAAGACCATTGGATGTTTTATCTGCAAAATAATCCAGCCCATCCTGTTAGTGCAAGATTTAATATTAAGTCTGGGCAGTGGGATGCTGAGAATATGTTCAAGATGATAAAGCAGTGGGTCAAAAAGCAGGACAATAATGATATCCAAGTTCTTGAAAACCAAGGCATCCACAATGATGTTCATGCAGACGATTTAGCTGCTTTGAATAGAAGAGCTGTGGAGCTTGTGAATAAGGGTGGCAACGCCAGAGGAAAAATAGTACAAGCCCAGATAGACAAAATTTTTAATTGGGTTCAGCAGTATTCTCAAATGTATGGTAAGCAATGGGCTGTACCTGTCTATGCTGAAGTTTGTACTTTTTTAGATGCAACCACAATGCTGCCTGTAACTTCCTTGGAGATAACAGATTCTGGATGGCCTACGGGAGCTGGTCCTATTATAGGATTAGATTCTAGTGTATATAAAACATTCTTTGCTGGCGACGATGGAAAAGTAACCTCTTTTGTTAGATTCCCAACAAACTCTGCTCAAGGAGCATTTGGAGGACAGGCTTTTGGAAATGGCTTTAATCAAGGCTGGAAGGTTGACCTTACAGAGATAGATTCTGAATCAATGTTCCACAACGGTTATTATGCTTGGGTCGCCGCTAATGTCATGGAAAAGGACTTTAAGTATTTTAATAAAAACTCATTGTATTCTCCTCATGTGGCAATAAGTGTTGCTGGTAGTGCTAGAATTAGCAGGGTTGGCAACGGTCGTAGTCAAGATATAGATAAAGATGCTTGGGCTCAAGTTCTTTTATGGGCTGAGGCTGCGGATGATTGGGATGATGCTGATGATAAAGATGAGTTTGAAAACAGGCTTTTAAATGCTGTCGGTTCAAACACTGTAAACATAGGCATTAAGGCTGATTCAATAGCCCCACAAGCAGCAACAATTCCTCTTAAAAGCAATGTTCATAACTACGGCCCTTGGGAGAGTTTACCAACAGGCCCAGATGGAAAAACAACCGTAGAAGTTAAAACAGACCTAACTCCTTGGAATTATGCCGGTAGTGACTTAATGAATATCGCAGGTCAAGCTGCTGCAGACCAAAAGGTTACTTATAAACAGTCTGATGAAATGGGTAGTGTTAAGTTAAGCGGATACCCAAACAGAGTTAAGGTTGGAATGGAAATTGGTCATATTGGAACAGCAGAAGTCGCAACAGAAAGACAGGCTCAAATAGGAACGATACCGGGAGGTGGTCAACAGCCGGGTGTAGGTCAGTATTTATATGTTGAGGATGGTGGCAAGCTCGATGGAAGCAGTGGTCCAAACATCACCGGAATACAAGTTCAGGTTGGAACAGGAGGCGTAACAACTCAGTACAACTTCAAAACTTTCACTCCAAAGTTTGGTAGATTTAGTAAGTTAAATGCTGATAGGCTAAAAAGAGTTGGCAAGGCTAGAACTCAAATAGCTAAAAACATGAGAGAGATGCAGAAAAAAGCTCTTGGTGGTTTTAGTAAAAACATAACAAGGGCGACCACTCTTACACAGACACAGAAGCAACATCAACAAGCTCAAAACGCAAATGCTAGAGGCCCAAACAGTCCTCATAGTCATTTTATTGGGGTACAGTCTTCTCATCTAACACCAGATGGAAATGCAGTTGTAAGACATGCAATCAAAAGTTTGTCTGAAACCGAGCATACAGACTTTGGTACTGATAACTATGATAGAAAAGCATTTATGGGGCTTGAGGGATTGATAAGACCTGTCTCTGTAAAAGGAGACGGAAATCTTCCTAGGTATTATGACAATACAGAAGAAGCCTGTAAAAATTCTAAGCTGCTTTCTAAGAGGCCTATGCCTCCTATTACAAGTAAGAAAGGAGTTGTCGGTGGAAACTATGATATCAATATTGACTATCTAAATCCGTTTGCAAATCCTGCTGATAAAAAACATGTAGACGAAGATACAGATTTTGATTTACATGGCCACGACATTGGAAGGGTTGGTAGGTTTGACCAGCCGCCACAAAACCATCTGAATATCCACATGGAAGAAGATGCAACAGAAGATGATTCTTATGCATCTGATTACAGAATGTTTGCTCTTAGAGGTCCGCTACTTCTTCAATCTTGGGGTTACGACCTTCAAGGTAAGCCAATACCAAACTTCATGGACGATGACAACGATTGTCAAAATGGTACTTTTGTTAAAGATGGGCTATCAGATAATTTCCTTAAAGGGTTTCTTAGAAAAGGCCATACTTGGCCCGTTGCTCCTGTAGACTTAAGGTTTGATAGAGATAGAGGAGTGTGGACAGTTCCTCCTCCTCCAAGATTTGTTTTACTCGAATTAAAAGAAGACAAAGACTGCTCTACCGAGGCTGTCATTATAGACGCCCCTAAATCCTCGATGTTCGATAAAGACGGTTCTGACGTAGGCTCGTCTGACATCAAGGTAAAGTTTGAAAATGACCTTGGCTGTGAAATCAAGAAGGGTGACAAAGTAAGAGCTTACTACGATGATGAAAGCTGTTCTTACAAACCTTTTGCTTGCCCAACGCCAGCAGCTCCTTCTGGATGTCAAGACCCAGAATTAAGCGCATCAGCCTCCGGCGTTGCTTATGGCAAAGGTGATTATATGGCTATAGGTATTGTTGTTGAGGATACCTATCCAAAAGATGGTGAGTTCAATGATTTTGATGTTGAATTAGAATGGCCAAAAATAAGAGCCCATAATAAAGACGTTGTCAAAGTTCAAAATATTCTTACCCAACCAATTAAAAAAGGCAACAGAGTTATACTCTGGAGAAGATTTGAACACGAAAAGGTTTTAAAGAGCGAGAGCGATTGTCCTGAGTATGAATGCTGTTTAAGCGATGAGGACCCAGATAAAGATAGTTGTAGTTTTGATGATGGAACTTTGGAAGACAATAAGACTCCAGATGGACAGTTTTGTTGTCAGATAACTGATGACCAAGGGAATGTTTCTGTTCAAGGTGTAGATGAAGAATTTGAATGTGCTTTTCTTGGAGGTGAAATAATAGAGTGCTCAAGCTCTGAGTATGAAGAAGATGAGTGCGACGAAAAGAATGATAAGAAAAATCATTGCCCGCAAGATGAGTGTTGTGAATACGACCCAGAAACAGGTACATACAAAACATATGAGTGGGAAGAAAGAGAATGTTTTCACGTTGTTCAGGCCCAGTTTAATGCTTTATGCGTTGTTACATCTGTGTCTCTAAACGAAGACTATCCGGTAAATTATCAACCCGGCGTAGGAGAAGAGTGCGTAAGACCTATATCGAGAACAGCAGATGGAACAGTTTCTGTTAATATAAAAGATAAAATGGCTGTAACTAAAGTTAAGGTCAGTACAGGCGGCACTGATTATGGATTTGACTGTAATAGTGGAGACCCGATATGCTCCTCTGTTGCCTGTGAACAACCGATTTGTCAGCCAAGCCTATTCCATGACCCATGTTGTGGTTCTTATGATTGGACAAGCTCTGGCTGTGGAGGAGGCTTGGACCCAGATGGAGATGGAGACCCTACTCCTACAGAGGATGATGATTTGTGCTGCTGCGAATGGTGGGACAAAGCAGAAGAGAAGCTAAAAGTAACTGTTGTTACTAAGGCTGAATGTGCTGCAAAGGTTCATGAGCCGGTAGACGGAACATATCCAGAGGCCATTTGTTTAGGAGCAGATAGCGCAAGAATAGAAGACTGTGGTTTTATAACAGGTGAGGCATGTGGAGACGATGGAGATTGTCCTCCCGGACAAACATGTATCAATGGAGCATGTCGAGGAGGAGAGGGTGATACTGGAGATGATTTGCAAGTAATGGGCTTTGCTGCGGGGGCTACAGTTTCAGCCGGTAGTAGAGTGAGCAGCTTTGAAATAACAAAGCCAAGGCTGTTGTTTGGTGAGGTTGAGGAATATTCGACAACCCCTGTTGAAGATAAATGCTCTGAAGCAGTAGACCCTTGTGCTGTTTGTCAGGTTGACCCTGAGTGCAAGAGCTCAGATGATATTGAAGGCTGTGATGTTTGCAGCACCTGCACATTTATACCGGGCGGAGCATTGATAATGGACACCTGTGCAACAGTTCCCGGAGACCCAGTTGGTAGCTTCCGTCTTAAGGCTTGTACAGACTTTGATTTTGATTTGGATATTGAAGTTAAACACCCAATCTATCCACTGTTACACATTGATGTATGTGAAAGAAATATATGGCTACAGTCAGCGTGGTCAGACCCACCAACATGTAGCGTAGAAAGAGATAATTCCAGTAGTCCGTTTAGAGGAATGATGAAAGGCAGAGAGGGTATTGATATGCCAGTCTTTAATGAACCTTTACATGAGTATGTAGAAAATTGGCCAGACGAATTTTATAATGATGAAGTTGTAAACTGCGCTATGCCAAAGAGCCACGATGATGGGGTTGAAGATTCAATAGTTACAAACTGTCATCCAGACCCATATGCTACTAAAGGAGAAAAAGATACTAGCTCAGAAAGCTCTGGCCCCGGCAACAATACGGAACATGCCTTGAAAGAAAACCCAGAAGGAAATGGCATCGGAGGTTCTCCACAGTATTCTCCGAAGAGTTTGGACGATATTGCTTGCCAACCAGTTCAATCTGAAGACAAGATTTGTTGCGACGAAACTACGGCTGATATTTGTTGCCAACTAGAAGATGGAAGTGTTATGACGGTTGATAATCCGGACGATTGTACTATTTGGGAAGGGGGGACAATCATTGACTGTTCTACAGTTATAACAACAGATAAAACACAGAAAGAATGTGAAGATATAGGCGGAACTGTTGTGCCTTGTGATGAAGATACCGATGCTGGAGGAGATACTCCCAAGGCACCAGATGGAACGCCGACAGATGAAAATGTAACAGGAATGGAATGTGGCGATAACTCAGACTGCCCTCCCGGAATGATTTGTATAAACGGAGCATGTTATATACCTTTTGATGATGTTAACGATGACACAGTATCCGGAACAGCTTAAATGGGCTATTGGAGTAACAACAGCCCCTAGGAAAGAGCCTACAATAAACCACTGCTATGGCAGTTTTTTATGTGCTGGTTTTCGCCCCCATGTTTTTAAAGAACCGGGGGTATCTCTACACCCCAATATTTTTAAAAAAGACGTTACAGAGCGTCCTAGGCGCCTTGGAGCGTGGAAGAATTGGCTATATGGTCTTATGGAGTTAAGAGAAGCAAATCCAGACGCAGATATTTATGGGATGTTTCAAGACGACGTTTTACTTTGCAAAAACATACGACCATATTTAGAGACAAATTTGCCCCCAAAAGATGCGGCAGTGTTTTCTGTATTTACCCCAAATCATTACAAAGGGGATTCTACTTGGGCAGTCGTTGATAAAGGCAGTGATTTATGGATGGCTCAGACTTTTTTCTTTTACAAAAACTCTCTAGATTCATTATTAAATAATAATATTATTAAAAGCTGGAATAAAGACAGAAACATAGATACTAAAGTTGGTGAATGGGCTAGAAATATAAATAAGCCTGTTTATTATCACACTCCATCATTGGGTCAGCATGTTGGACATCACTCAACAATATGGAAAAACAGTCATCCTGATGGAATACAAGACATACCAGCTTGGGGAGATAGGTCTGCAAGCGACTTTGTAGGTCATAATTTTGACGTTATGCAACTTTTATCCGGTGTATAAATTATATATATACTTTTTTATATACTGGAGTTGACATGAGAGATGTATGGAAAACTGTCGCAGCTAGTGCAATTAGTTGTGTAATATTAATGGCTAGCTTTTGGATGGTTTCTGCAAAAGACTATGTAACAAGAAGCCAAGTATCTGATATGATTCAAACAGAGTCACCTTACCTAGTTGACAAACAGCTTGTTCTTGAGAATATTAATGAGATGAAGGAAGTTTTAAGAAAGAATACAGAGGTTATTTCTCAACTAAATCTAGAAATAGCTAGGTTAAGAACGGAGCTAGACAGACTGGACCAACCTTAATGAAGATACCAAAAAAATATAAAGATATCCTTAAGAAGAACAAGGACAAGAATAAAATTGCAGAGGAACCTGCTGAAGAAAACAAAAAATTACCCAAACTCTCCAAGAGACTCAAAAATTTTACTGTTTCAGCTATAAAACATGCTGTAAAAGGTATGCCTACATGCACACAAGAGGAGATAGATGAAAGAATGTCTATTTGCCAAATGTGTAGATACTTTACTAATAGTAGATGTGTAAAATGTGGATGTGCCTGCAATAACAATAAGAAGTTTTTAAATAAATTAGCTTGGGCTGACCAAGAGTGTCCTGTGGGAAAATGGGGGAAAATAAAAAAGGAAAAAGAATAGAAAATGTTTTTAGATACTAGGAACAAAATATTATTTATACATGTGCCAAAAAGCGGCGGAACAAGCATAGTCAATGCGCTACAGGAGTCTATACCTAAAAAAGGTAAACCAATATCATCTAAGATAAAAAACCTATCTAGAATAAAAGAAAGTCAACTCCCTCAGTTTCCAGCGGATAGATTAAGGTCTGCTCATAAGATAGGTACTCACTGCTCATACAATCGTCTAAAAAAAGAGCTTCTAGAACACAAGGTAAAACTTAGAGTTGATGATTATTTTAGCTTTGCCTTTGTAAGAAATCCTTGGGAGAGAATGTATTCTTATTGGAATTTTCTCTGGCAGAGCGGTGACAAGGAGATAAATCTCGTTGGAAAGTGGTCTAAATATTATAAGTTTAGAGTCTTAAAGGATATGGGATTTAACAGCTGGGTTTCTGAATTTAATATCTACAGCAAAAAGAGGAAGCAAAGGAACAAGATGCACGCCTATGAGCTACTGGGTGATTTACACACTCTAAAACCACAGGTCAGCTGGACCGATAACGTATCTTTTGTGGGCAAGCTAGAAAATATAAAAGAAGATTTAGCTTATGTTTCAAAAAAGGTTGGTTATGATATACCTATCTATCATGTAAAAAAATCTATATATAACGGAGAAACATATAAAGATGCCTACAGCCAAAAAAGCGTAGACATTGTTGCAGATTTGTTTGGTATTGATATACAGACTTTTGGCTATTCCTACCACTGATATTTTTGTTGAATAGCTCTCTCTAGAAGGACTCTAAGAACCTGCCCCTCCCCTAATGAAAGAGTATGTTTAACTTCTGTCAAACTTCCTCCGTTTGGTTTTTTTGCTAATCTTATGTAATAACCTTTTCCTTCTGCTTTCTTGAAATTAAAGGTTGTACTTCCCTTACTTGTTTGGTGATATATTCCTGAAAACTTACCACCAGATTGGCCAGCTTCTTCTTTCTCATTGTTGAGAACAGCCAAAACTTCTCCAACATCAGTCTCTCCCATTTTTAATGTTATTGACTGAGTATCTCCAGAGACGCTCCAAGCAAATGTTGCGTTTCCTTTAGAGTCAGTTCCTGTTTGAGGTGAAGCCACCCAGAACAATTGAACATCTCTGTACAGAAAGGAATTCCCATTTGAACCCTTTCTTTCTTCCTCAATGACTTTCATTTCCAATCTGCTAGCTGCTCCGCTACCAGACTTATTTGGTTTATAGACTCTCCACTGAGTACCTTTTTTCTTAACTTCCATCGAAGCTGTTCCTCCAATCAGCGTTATAACCTTTTATACTATCAGGAATTGTTTCCATGTTTTGTTGGTAGTGTGAAAGCTCCTGTATGAGCTTAGTTGCCTGAGAATGCGTTAGCTCCCTTATTCCTGTGTAATGAGGATAGCTAGTTTTTACCAAAGACTCTACATTTATATCCAATCCTCTGCCTGCAGACTTACACATAATATCAATAAAGTTTATCTGGTTATCATTGACATAGGTTTTGTAGTCGTCTTCTGTTTCTTCCGTTGCATTCTGAGAAAGTTCTTCAGCAGCAACAACCTTTTTCAACTGCAGAAGTCGCCTGAGAGCCCTCCCCTCTGCTCTTGTTTCAGCCATAGCAACGGGAAACTTACTATATGGCATATCTGTATTCTTATGCCAAGCATCACCGGAACCGGAAACAGTTCTCATGTCTCCGTTCGGCATAATGACACTTACAGTGTGAATTGCTGTGGCCCTGCCTTCGTTTTCTTTTGTTGGAACTTGCACAATTTCCGTGCTAGAAGAATTTACTTGTCCTAATAAAAGTTCTGTTATTCTTCTTAACCCATCTACTGTGGGATTTCCATCAACCATTTCGTCGTACTCAAACTTAGACAAAACATAGTCGCTCCACTCGGGGTCTGAAATTGAGGGTGGTATTATTTCTTCGTCTTGTGTTGCCTCAATAGCTACAAATTGAGAGTCTTCGTTTGGTTCAAAATCCCCATTGCTTGAGTCTGAACCAAAATCAAGAGAGGCGTAAACCTCTTCTTCTAACGTCTTAACAAGATTAGCCTTTCCTTTAATTGCTTCAACCTGCTCTTTTGTATATCCAATATCCAAAAGCTTTTCTCTTATTTCGTTAACTTTCATTTTTGTGTACTCAGCAGTAGTCATTATTCACCTATTTCAATAAATCTTTCGTGTTTTTTTGGAATTCTTCTTTTTATTTTTTCAAGTTCGTTTTTCAAGTCTGCAAGCGTCTCTCTTTTATATTTTTCAGAAAGTCCCTTGGTGTGTTTTATTCTAATCAGAACCAAGCCCATTGACAAGATTAAACCTGATTTTTGTCTATCTGAAGATTGTGTTTTTTCAAGAGCTTCCTCTCCCCATACCGGCTCAAAATGAGACGGCCCATCGACTTCTATTGCAACAGATAGCTCTGGGATGAAAAGGTCAATCTCAAGTCTTTCGTTTACCAGCATGTGTTCTTTATGAAATTCTACCCTATAACCCTCTGTTGTCAAGGCTTCAAGAATAAATTTTTCAAGTTTTGAGCCTTCTTTACTAGCCTTCCTTATTGCTTGGTTTGATAGTCTAAGAAGGTTTGCCTTGTGGTCGTCGCTCATTTCTTCCCATTGTTTTTGAGCAATTTTAGACCTTCTATGCCTTTCTTCAGGCGGCATGTCTTTCCAGCTATCATAAACACTGTTACTTATTTTATCTTTTGTATTTTGGTTTCTCTTTGTTCCCTTCGTTGGGTGTTTGTGTCTTCCTGAGTTTATAGCTTCTTTCTGAGCCGAGGATTTATCCCTAGGCTTTATACCCATTGTTATAGCTGCTCTGCGAATCTTATTTGGGTAAGTACCCATTTCATCAGCTATGCTTGAAAAACTTCTTTTATTAATAACATATTCTTGAAATAGGTATTCTCTGCTTAAGTATGTCATTTTTTAATTATCTCCAACAGTTCTGTGCTTGAGAAATCATTCATTACATGAGAGGGTTTGCGCCAACACTGTTCTATTATTTTTGCGTGCCTCTTGCTTCTGGCTATTAGTTCAAGGCTTTCATTGTTATATATTTTAGACAATGTTTTATGTTTAAATCCACCCATTCTCATCCACTCAAGGTCCCACACATAAAAATACTTTTTAGTAGGACCTGTTGTGTTAATTAATGTTGAAGCAGTCTGTAGGTCTGTCGCTATAACTGGAGCATCAAAACCCCAAACCTCACTTTCCTGTAGGGTGGAAAATAAAGGAACCATTGGTGGAGCAGAGAACTCTCTTACAAAAACCATTATATCTACATTTACCTTGTTTAAAGATATGTCGTTGATACATTTTGTTATTTGAAAGCCAGACTGCGACTTATCTATCCTGCTTGTAAGTATGCCTGCTTTTATCATAGATAATCCTTAATAAGTTTTAAACTCTTTTCTGCGAGCTCTTCGTAACCGATAGAAGAAAATATTTCGTTAACTCTGTGAAAGTATGTGTTGTTATTTACAATAAAATCATACGAGTTTTCAATGTGTTCATTTCTAAAATCAACATTCATCATCAAAGAATTTATAGCCTCAACAAATTCTTTATTAGAACCAAACTTTGGAAATATCTTCTCATCAAAAGAAGTTTCAGAAGCAGAGATGGCTGGTATTTTATTAGCCATACAAGCACATACCATATCTTCGTCACCATGAAAATCCAAATAGACTTTGGTGGACGAAAGAATAGAGGGGATTTCCTTTGGTTCGACACAACCAATATAATTAGGATGATTTATTTTATTCTTAATGCTAAAAATTTTCAACTTAAAATCAGAAAGACCATAAAGAGCATCGCTATCCTGTTCAATTATAGTTACTATATCTGAATCATATTCTTTTTCAGCTTCTTTTGATACAAAATCAACCAAGTTTGCAGCTGATTTCAAATGATACAATCCTTCTTCGGGCTTATCTGTGCATATAAAACAAATGTCTCTATACTCAACTGGTATATCATCGCCGCTACCCAAACAGACAACTTTGCAATTATATTCTTTAGCTGCATTGTATATTGAAGAAGTCAAATCCTTGCTTAAGCAAAAAAGAATACTTGGACTATATTCATAAAACATATCCCAAGCGGGCTTCTGCGATTCGCTCCATATATAAATACCACCAATTGTTTCAGCAACAGCCGAGCAAACACCTTCCATTTTTTTACTGTATCCCGATTTCTCAGGTACTTTGCAAACAACATTTAACTGCATAACATTTTCCTTGCCATGTTTAAGTCTTTAGATGAATCAACATCTGTTATCTTCGCCTTGTTTGGCGTGCAGGATTTAAACCTTCCGCCTTTTTCTATTGTTTCGTTAATCGCTTCAAAGCCAAAGTATTGACTTTTGTTTTTATCCCAAGATACTTTTCTAAATATATCAAGTTCCTTGTCCATTAAAAACATTATCTGAGCCCACTTATTTGGGATATCTGGGAGTAGTTGTTCTACAAATCCATCTGATATATTGCACCCAACTTCTTCGTCAGACATATACGATTGCTCAATAGCTATACAGGAGTTTTCTAGCTTTAAGTTTTTGATTGCCTCGTTGTTAAAAACCAAATCTCCGTAAACGATTAAAACTCTATCTGACGTTGCGGCTCTAAGCCCCATACCAATACTTCTGAGTACATTTGTTTTTTCGTAGTTTTCATTTTCTATTTTTATGATGTCCGTTGGGGTATTTTTCATAACCCTGTCCGCTTCAAAACCACATACCAAAATTATCTCAGGGTTAACAAAGTTATTTTTTATTATTTCTATCTGATTCTGTACTATGGTTTTTTCTTGATTAATTCTTATTAGGGGCTTTGGGCCATATGAACGCATCCTGTAACCCATACCAGCTGCTGGTATGATTATACTGTGCTTTTCATTTTTTCTTCCGGTTATGTTGGTAGTGTTTCTATTACTCAATTTTTTGCTCTTATATATTCCATATCAGACTCTAAGTCTATTTCTCTATGCTTTAAGGTAAACAAAGACTTTGGGATGTGATTAATTATGTATTTCATAGAAGCTTTAAATAAAATATTCTGGCCATACAGGTTTTTTAGATTCTCATCCATATCAATTTCAGCAACCTTATTTGTTATAAAAAACGGGAAGCAAGCAAGTAGGTTGGCAAAGCCTTGCTGGTCATGGGGAGGCATATAAAAATCTACAATAGATTCATTTCCCCTAACAGTTATATCTGAGTAAACCCCGCCTATAAACTGACTTGAGGAAAATTTAGAAACTATTTCTTTGAGACAGTCCTTAGAAAATTCATCTCCAGCAGAAACAAAGCCATAATATTCACTGTCTTTGTCCATTGAGTTAAAAAACTCTGGCACAGAAATCTTATTCCTTACAATATTTACATTGAAACCTTTTTGTTTTTCAATGCTTTTAATTGTTTTCTGGAAATCATTTTCATTTTTTCCAGTTACTACAATTGTTATTGTGGGAAGTTTTTGCATATTTTTGTTATTGGTATTATGTTTTGTAGACATCCGTCCTCTTCTATCTTCTCTTCTATATTCTTTTCAGAATTACCGTGATAAAATTTGTGAACAGCCTTCATCATGAATAAACCTTCTCCGCTTGTATTTGGTGAAAGCATCGCAAATTGAATTAGGTCTTCATATATGGCCTTGTTTATATCGCTAAAAGTTTTTTCTGGCACCTGAAAGCCACAGCTGAACACAGCGTAATAAGGCTCGGGTTCTATGTCTATTACTAGGTCTATACAATCCCTATCTGTTAGATAGGAAAAAAGTATGTTTTGTATCTTCCATTGAAACCCAAATCTATCTTCATTTTTTTTCATATATTTGAAAAGGCTTTTTGCAGTATCATTACAGTCAGGTTTTCTTATGACAACAACCTTTTGAGGAGGTATCTCTTGGGAGCAAAGAGAACTTAAAGTATTCTCTAAATCATCCCTATTGTCATTATAAAAAATAATAGCTAGATATTTTATTCGCATCTCTAGCTTGACCAACTCATAAAAATTTTCTGAGTCTTGCTTGTCCGCCCAGTCTTGGTTTCTGCAGGCCATGCAGTATCTATCTTGTATCACAAAAAACTTTTTGTTGCTTTCATTATCTTCAAAAAGCTCAGTGCAACCAAACTCGTGATACTTATCTAACCTACCTATTTCACAAGAGGTTTGTTCATCGTCGTTAAAAACAGCAAAGATACAATCTCTGCACAAAGTCTTAGGCATTTGGGGAAGGCCTTTCAGCTATTACCGTGTATCTATAATTATTTATTCTCTTGTTTACGATATTCAAGCCAAGAGAAGAAAGCTTATTGCAGATATCAAAGACATTGCTAACGGAACATCTTCTTAAATACAAAATTTGATTTATATCCTGAGCCTGAATATTTCTAGCTATAATACCTCGGGCAACCTCAAAAATATCAACACCAGAAAAAACAACCCTTCCTCCATATCGAATCTTTTTTACAATCTCGTCTGTAAATTCATCTCTGTTATCCACGAAATCTAGATTGTCACTAACCAGTATTTCTTCATACGCAGCATCATCTAAGTCGCCTATATTTGATATATCGACCTGATTGTAGCCGTCTTCTTGTGGTTCAAAAACTTCTGGTAAATATAAAGCTATTTTCATTTTCAAATCCTTGTATAAATCAAGCTACAACATTCAGAAAACACGTTGTTCCATGAATCGCAGAAGCTTTCGTCTTCTTCTTCTATAACATAACCCAGCTGACCCCAGCTCTGCCTGCATTGTTCACTGTAAAAAACATTAACATCCCCCTGTATAGCTGCTATAGCGGCATAGTCGGGGTGAGCTTTAAGTTCATCTGAAGCTTCAGCTGTTTCAAGCAGTACAACAGACATATGAAAAAAGTCTGCAAAGTTCTTACAGAATTGATAGAAGTTTCTATTAGGGCATAAAACTAAGTCAAAATCAACATGCGATGGCGGCTCGCTTGTTTTAATTGAAAAAAAGTTTTCTGGTTTCATCCCATAATTTTCATCCCAAGAAACTCCGTTCACAGCTTCCCAGTAATAGAAATTGTTTTTCGTTTCAGATAATTTTTTGTAGTAAGAATAGTCTTCGCCTAAAACAGTTAATATGTTATAAGGTTCGTCTTCTTGTTTAGTCGCTATACGAACTATACTTCTCATTGGAGTCGTCATTAATTCATACCTTCCATCATTATTTTTCCTACCTCTTCATAAGAGTATTTTTTAGAAACTTCAATACCCTGTTTTGATTTTTGTTTGTAGAGGTCTTTATTTTCATAAGCTTCCCTCATGCACTTTCTTAGGTCTTTTATATTGATTTGTCTCCACTCCTCCCTAGAAGTATATATATCTCTAAGGGCTGTGTCACTAGTACAAACAACCTCTGCAAGACTCTCTACCATCCATCCTGTGTCTTTGGCATATTCTTCCACGCCAATCTCAGAGGTTGCTATAACTGGATTTCCAAAGGCCATAGCATCGAATGCTGGAATACACCAAGACTCACCATGAGAAGGCATAACAAAACAATCACATGCCTTGTGAATTGATGTCATTTGTCCTTCAGTTAGATAGTTGGATATAAGAATATCTGGTTTGTAGAATTCGTCTGAACTGTATAGTCTCATTTTGGACTTTGTGTTCAAAATCTTTTGGTTTATTTGCTGCGTTAATGTTTGAGGGTCTACGCCAGACCTGTTTGTTTTGATTAGGAGTTTTGCGGGCTCTGATGGTTCAAACTCTGAGTGAAAAGCTGTTATCAGTGCTACTAGATTTTTTCTTTGGTTATATTCACCAACAAAGTAAAATACAAAATCTTCCTCCTCTATATATGGAATATTCAGAGGCTCTCCTTCTTCCTCATACTTATTAATATCAGCTGGAATAGGAACAACTCTTACTTTTGTTGGGTTTACACCACTGTTAACAAGAGACTTTTTATTAGCGTAGCTTGGAACCCAGACCTCGTCCATCAACTTCGCTCTGGAGGGCCAAGAAGTATAGTCTAATCCGCTGGTTTCTAGATGACAAAGTAGTATATTTTTATGGTTGCCGTTGTAGTCTACTAAATGAGGTAGACAATTTTGTATTACTACATCATAATCTCTAGTATCATTAAACTCATATTCCAAAAGGTCTTCATCACAATCTGAAAAAGAACTCCCCATATAGATAGGTCTTATTGATAATTCATCACAACATGTAGAAAGAGCCTTGGCATAATGCTTGGCCGCGTTTCCCCAGCCATCATTCTGTCTGTATGGCCCTATAAATAAAGCTTTCACTTATTGGCTCCTTGAGTTTGCATATTGTATATAATCTGGTGTGTCCAATTGAATCATACCACACCTAGCTTGTTCGCAGTGGTTAATATTTTGGGCTATTATATTCATAATCTTCACAAAGTCTTCTCTGTCAAATTTCTTCCAGCCCTTGCCATCAAACCTAGCCCCATAATTTAAGTCTTTTATGTACTCACTTTTCCTATAGGCATAGTTATCTATTCTACTGCCCAGAGCAGCAGACATTATTGTTTCCACAAAGTCTTTGTTTGATATGTTTTCGGGGAGTTTTACGTCAACATTTACAAGGTTGGGCTTAGAATCCCACTTCCCTTGCTTTCCTTGAAGCTTGACGCTGTCAAAATACTTCTCCCATATCTTTGCCGTTTTATCCCAAGTGTAATGCTTGACAGCAGCCTCTCTTGTTTTAAATCCTTTTCTTTGCCTAACAGGTTCTGGTAAGGAGAAGAACCTCAGTAGCGTTTGTGATAAGTCGTCATTATCAGGCATTGCCCTATAAGCCCCTGTCTCCAACTCCCTAAACATGCTCTTGGTTTTAATTGGGTATCCGTCTAGCTTCCTGACGACATCCTCCATGGCGCTATAGTCAACAGACATAACAGGAACCCCACAACCAGCCGCTTCAACTTGTGGCATTCCAAAACCTTCGCATATTGCATATTGGACATAGACATCGAACAAGCAAATAATATCCCTTAGTTGTTCGTCTGTAATCCCCTGAACCACACTAGGCATAACAGCCGTTACAGAATTAGTGTACGGAGACACTGTTTGGGCGCCATGAAAGAACGAAGGAAAACATTTTTTGCTTTGCTTGCAATAGTATGTGAACAATACTTTGCTTCCGAGACCAAATTCTTTAAGCAATATTGGAAAATCCCAGCCTACATCTGGGTAGCTTGTGTGGCAGTATAAGTATGTTTTCTTTGCTAGTTCAGATTGGCCTGAAGCCTCACATGCGTCTAGGTATTTCCTAAAAGCTTTAAAAAGGTCTGGGTAAAGCTTTCTCTTTTGATTCCTCATAACTGTTCCAATAATTTTTACATCATCGAACAGCCCCATATCTTTTTTGTGCTTGCCCTTGTTTTTTACAGGTTTAAATAAATCTATGTCTACTCCGGGCGAAGCGGAACTGACGGGTTTTATCATTCCACCGCTTTCCCTTTTTAAGACATCTCCGCTCCAATCGGTATATGTAAAAACCCCGTCAGCTTTGGAAAATACATCCACCCACTCAGGTCTTTGCGGAGCAGAGTCAACAGTGGGCATAATAGCCCAGTGATAATATTCTCTTAAAGGAGATTGTGATTGATATCCAAGCATCCAAAAGTCTCTAATATCAAAAACTATATCAGGCTTGAAGTCCAGAAGAACCCTTTCAAATCTCCATTCTCCAAACTGATTTGTAGGATTTTTGTTATACTCTTCTATTCTTGGGTCGTTCTTTGCTGGCGCATTAGCGTAATACTTCCAAGGTATAGAACTACACCTCGGGTCATTTACAATACCGTATGTTGCGAATTCTGCAAGTTCATACTTACCTGTTTGATGAAGTCTCTTCATGACTTCTTTTCCATACTTTCCATAGCCACTATAAAGAAAGGAGGCTTCGTTACAGAATAGTATTCTTTTTTTCTTCTTATCCGGCATTTCTTACCTTTTCTACAGCAGATTTGAATGTTTCATTAGCCCATCCTCTAGAGTGACTAAAGTTCTCGCCTATCTCCCTCATAGTATATCCTTTAGCCCTAAGATATAATACAGTCTTCTCTTTTTCTGTTAAGCTTTCTGGAATGAACTCAGATAGAATTTCGGTATCATTCTTGTTGTCTACAATTTTAGAAAAGTTTGAGCACAGGTCTGTGAACAACTTAACAGAAACCTTCTTCTTGCTAGAGCAGTTTGGCATATTTCTTATGATTTCCCAACGAATATAATACCAAGCTATTGTAGATAGTGCCCCTTTTTTAGGGTCGTGTTTGTTTATTGCCTTCCAGAGACCTATTCTCCCGGATTGTATGTACTCATCAAGTTGTAATGAGCATCTTGGCTTAAAAGACTGTGCAAGAGAGACTACCAAACCCATATTTTCGTTTAGAAGTCTCTCCTGCTCTGCCCTGTTTTTTTGTCTAGAATGATTCCCTAGCTGATTCTTCATGAGTTCCTATTGGCTCTTCGGAGCTTTGTTCAGATGATTTTTTATTGCTTCTAGGAGGAAACTCAAAACTGCTAACTCTTACTTTGTCTCTATACTTCTTATTGCCATCTTTATCCTCCCATCTTTCATTCTTCAATGAACCATGGACAATGATGTTGTCACCTTTGTTAAACCACTTAGCTATAGTTTCAGCCCCACTATCCCAAGCTTCACAATTTACAAAGGTAGTTTCTTCATCAGGACTACCATCCTTCTTTCTAAATTTTCTGGATGATGCTAATACAAAATTTACAACCTTAGTACTTCTTTCTCCGCTGCTAATTTCTTTTATCTCTGGGTCTTTTGTAAAAGCTCCGCTGATATGAATAATATTCATCAATATCTCCTAGTTGTTAATCAAACACTATATAATAAACAATTTATTGGTAATGTAAAGCAAAAAACTATATTTGCCAAACTTTTTCTATCATAAAAGAATCTCTGTTCCTATCTAAGTTTCCATTTATTAAAACTGTGTTGCCATCGGTTAACAAGTCTTTAAACTCTCTCCAAGACTCAGAAAATATAACACAGTCTATTGAGCAGGTACTATCGCTTACAGAAACAAAAGCCATTTTATCTCCTCGGTTTCTTCCATTTTTTATTTGAACCTCTCTAACCTCCCCAATTTCTACGGCAAGCATAGGGTAGTCTCTTGCCGATTTATTCACTACATCCTTACATGTTGAGTTTGCGGATGATGTGTCACAGGCATCTATTTTCGTACATGTCAACGGTATGCCTAGAAGGAATTCTTCTTTACCTGCTACCCATTCAGGCATATCTTCTAAAGAAAAAGGTGGAACTTTTAATGATTTAACTATCTCAGAAAAGGTTGATGCTCTTTTCTTATTCGCTATTGCACCATCTCTACCAACTGGCTGTTCCATCATTACATCTAGAGATTCTAGGAGGTCTTTGTCTGCAAAATCCCTATTATCCATAATGAAATTTTTTAGCCAAGACAGTTCTTTCTTTGTGAGCTTTGATACAATATCATATTCATACAACATCTTTGTTCTGTTTGAATTTGTATAAGAGCACGCCCCAACAGAAATCATAGCTTTCACAGCAGTGCTAGTTATCCTTGTGGTAAAAAACACAAGACACTCAATCCAAGACCAGTCCTCAATTTTCTTGCCAATCTCGCCCTCAACTTCTTTGGCGTTTACTTTTATTTTATTAATAACTGCTTCGCCAACGCCCTTTATATCTGACAAACCAAAATATACGTTTTTATTTTTAAGCTCAAAGTTTGTGTTTAATTTTCTAAGGTCTGGAGGCAATACATCTATATTCATGATTTTAGCATTATTCACAAGTTCGTTTATTTCTTCATGGGGCTTTTGCTTTTCTTTTGAGTAGAATAGGTATGAAGTGAAAAACTCATGGCTAAAATGAGCCTTTGCGTATGCGGAAAGGTACGCATTGAAAGCGTAGCTAACAGCATGTGATTTGTTGAAGCTATATCTTTGAGACTTTTCAATCCAGCTAAATATCTCTTCTGCCTGCTCTTTTGATACAAGCCCCTTCTTAGACGACTTGTCCATGAAGGTTTTTTTAACCTGAGCCATGACATCTGTTTTCTTTTTTCCAATAGCCTTCCTCAGAACATCTGCTTCTTGCAGGTTAAAATCTGCAACCTCTTGGGCAATTTTCATACTTTGTTCTTGGTATACGAGAATTCCATAGGTTTCTTTTAGTATTTCTTCTAAGCAGGGATGAAAGTAATCGACTGCCTCTCTTCCATGCTTTCTGTCTATATAGTGATTTGTAAGGCTCTTACCATCAACTATGGCTTCCATACAACCGGGTCTCATAATTGAAACCAACGCGGCTAAATCCTCAATGCTTCTAGGCTTAGCCTTCTTAGATATACTCTGACCAAGACGACTTTCTAGCTGAAAACAACCTTTGGTATTTCCACTAGATATCAAATCCCAAGTAATATTACAGTCGAGAGGTATCTCTTCTATGTCGGGACGAAAGTCAACGCCGTCGTCTTTTATATCAAATTTACAACCACAAGAAAATTCCAAATGAGACATTACACTCTCCCAAAAGCACCTTTGAATCTAACAGAACTGGACGTTCTTCTATAAAGCCTCATAAATCTGCACAGAAGCATTGCCGTGTCCTCAACATCTTTAAGCGCATCATGAGCATTTTCCTTGCTCATACCAAAATAATCTCTCATGTTGTCCATGCTGTAGCTTGTTACTTCATTAGAGTTTTCAAACCAAGGAAACATCCAGTGCATTAAATCAATCTTATCTCTTGGGTGAAATATCTGTTTACCGCCAGAATACTTATCGCACATCCTTCTTGCTATAGGCATATCAAAGGCAAGTATGTTATAGCCACAAGCTATTGGCGCTGAAAATTTTGTTTTTGTTCTACCAGCCTTATGAAATCTCAACAGGAATTCTTCAAAAGATTGCCATACAGACTTTGTTGAGGGAGCATTCTTCCAAAGCTCCAAAATCTCTTCGCTGGTACAGTCTCTTACATTTGAGTGCCATTCTATTGTAGCCCTATTCCTTTCAAAGTAATCTGGCTCATCAATATCTTCAGGCCTCATAAAGCTAGAAAACTGACCACCTTTTACAATTTCCAGCTTTCTTGGGTCAACTATGACAGCCGCTAATTGAACAGGGTTTATTTTTGTTGGGTCTCTTCCATCTGTTTCAAAATCGAAAACACAAATTTTATTTTTATTCATAAAACACCTTAATTTAAATCCGAACAAAGACCATTAGAGAAAACTTTTATTTTTTTCTTTAGTCTTATGTTCTCAGACCTAAGCTTTTCTAGTTCTAAAATTAAAAGCTCGTTATTTAATTTTTGGGCCAAGTCTTGAAATTTGTTTTGGCCTAAAACATATTCTGCTAATTCGCAACCATTTTTTTCTATCTGGTATATATAAAGAGAGGCATGATAAGCTGCAGAAGCAATTAAGTCAGGGCCTTGCAACTCTAAGTCGCAAAACGTTCTTAAGTAAGTTTTTACAGCCTCTACTGCTAGCTCATAATCAAATACCGGCTCTTCTTCTTGCAATTTTAATGCACTCCATTGATATGTCCATTTTATGCTTGCCAGTTTGCATCAAGTATGAAGGATGGTAACATGGGACAACATATGTATCATCCATGTAATCTAAAGCTATCTCTTTGTCTATGTAATCAGCAAGCTTAAATGTCTTTTTTAGTTTTAACAATAGCCCTGTTGGAACTTTTCCAAGAGTCAGAATGGCTTTTGGTTTAAGAATCTTTAGCTCATTCCATAACCAACGCTTACAGTTATCGACCTCTTCAGATGTTGGCGGTCTATTGCTTTTGCCTTTGTTATTTTTAGTAGGCCTACATTTAACAACATTTGTGATATAAACAGAGTCTCTTTGTATACCACAGTCGGAAAGCATTTTAGTTAGTAGGTCTCCGCATCTACCCACAAAAGGTTCTCCTGTGGCATCCTCGTCAGCTCCCGGAGCTTCTCCTAATATCATCAAAGGAGAGGAATTGCCTATGCCAGAAACAACACCCTTTCTTGTTCCACACAAATCCATACACTGCATACAATCCAAAACCATAGTATTTAAATCTACAATATTCAAACGACACTTCCTTTTTCAAGAATGTTTTCAACACCCATGATTTTATCTAACATGGCTATTCCAAGAATGTCAAACTTAATCATACCAATATCTTCCATGTCCTGCATCTCAAGACCGCCGACGGCTTGTTTTGTTTTTGTATCTAGAATCATTGGGCAAATTTCATTAAGAGGCTGAGGAGATATCACAACACCGGCAGCATGTTTGCTTTGAGCTCTCTTTGTTCCCTCAAGACGTATCGCCTGTTCAAATCTTTTAGCGAGACGACCTTGTATACTGCCTTCTTCATCTATATAACACCAGTCCATTAACTTGTCTGAATTGTTTTCCAGCGCCCACCTTATAACAGAAGATTCTCCAGTTTCTTCAAACATTTCCTGAAGTTCATCAGCAATGGCTGCTTTATCAGGAATATGCTGAGTAATAAGATTCATTTCATCAAAAGATATTCCACCATAAGCCCTTAAAACATCTTTTATTGCACCTCTTCCCATCATAGTTTGAAATGTAATCATTTGCCCAACCTTCTCTTGACCATACTTACTTTTTATATAGTCTATAATCTCGTCTCTTTTTGAAACCGGAACATCAACATCAATATCAGGCATGGATACTCTTTCAGAAGTATTTCTTCCAGAGTTGTAAAATCTTTCAAATATCAAACCATATTTTATAGGGTCTATTGATGTAATGCCAATTAGATATGATACCAAGCAACCCGCAGCAGAACCTCTGCCCGGACCCGGAAGCCATCCATTATCTCTAACATAATTTACTATGTCTCTCACTATCAGAAAGTAGCTAGAGAGACCAGCGGTTTGTAGGACTTCAAGTTCGTGTTTGATTCTTTCAGCATATTCATCGTGCTTAGAATCCGGCACTTTGCCTTTAACCTTCTGAGCCCAGCCATCCCTGCAAAGCTGTCTAAGTGTTTCTGCTGGACCTTTTTCGCATGGGAAAGGAGGCAGTATAGGTTCTCTTAAAATGTTATACTCTTCACACATATCAGCAATCTTGATAGAGTTTTCTAACTCTTCTTTGGTGTGAATTTTTGACATCTCTTCTGGAGATGGTATATGATAACTATTAGACCTAAAGAAAGTTTCTAAGGGTACGCCTTCTCCATTTGCCATCTTCTTCTTAATAGATGGAATAGTTGTTTCTAAGTTAGCACATAGCAAAACTCTTTGGTCTTCAGCGTCGTCTCTCGAAGCGTAATGTGCGTCTGGAGTAGCGACACAGGGTATGCCTGTTTTTTTGGATACATATCTAAGAGCTTTTGCTACTACAGTTTGTGCTGGAGATATCTCTTGGTCTATGAGCTGTATCTCTAAAAAGAAATTATCTTCACCAAATATATCTCTGTACTTCTGTGCTAGTTCGGTTGTATTTTTAAGCCAGTTTGGGTCAACCAGAGACTCAGCTTCTTCGTATGTTTTTGCAGAGAATGCCTCTTTAGCTTTATCTCCAAATACCACCTCCGCCAAATCAGAACCTAGGTGGCCACTAAAAGCTATTAAGCTACCGTCACAAAATTCTGATAATTGGTCTAGGCTTAATCTAGGTTTTCTATAGAAGAATTCAGCCTTATTTGATTCAGAAGTAACTTTGATTAGCTGTTTCCAACCATCTAAGTTTTTAGCTAAAACCACAAGATGGTTTAGCGATGCGTTTTCTTTCTTTCTTTCTGAAGCATGTTGCTTACATATATATAGTTCGCATCCAAGTATTGGTTTGAGGTCATGCCTATTCATAGCCCTTACAAAGGATACGCTTCCAGATATATTTCCGTGGTCTGTTATTGCACACCCAGACAAACCTAGCTTTTTGATTCTCTTTGCTATTTGATTGGGTTTGCTGAGACCATCTAGTAAACTAAAATGAGTGTGGCAGTGTAAAGGAAAGTACATTATTCTTCTCTAAATCTGTGAAACCATTTAGAAACAAACTTTTGGTCATCTCTGTTAACGGCTTCTATTAAATTAACCAAGTCTCTTACAACTTCGATATTGAAATCTATCATTTGTAAGTATGAACTTTTATCTACATAATTGTTTTTATCTGACGCAACTTTTTTCCTTAAAAGAATAAGCTGCTTTAGCCTATCTTTTATGCTCGATTTCATTCTATACTTCCGGGGGCCTTATACTTTGCAACATTGTGTCCCGGAGCTGTATACTCTTCCGTTACTTGCTGAAGGCCCTTCCTTTCTATTTCGTATCTTATTTGTTCACACTTTGTCATATACTCACCGTATGCAGTAACCTGACCATGTCTTGTTTCAACCATAGGGTGTATACTTGTATCCTCAAAGGTTGTTTTTCCTTGGCTGCAAAGCTTTGTGCATTTCCATGACCTTTTAAGCCTTGGTATTCTTGTAGATTTTATTTGGTCAAACTTTTCCTTGACCATGATTTTGGTTTTTTCTATCTCAGACCTAGGAAAACATATTGTAAACGGCCCACCATCATTTATAAAGTAAATAGTGACTATTATTTGTTTGGCTTCTGGGTATAATTTGCTGGCAGCATAATGATATATTCTAAGCTGCGGGTCTTTTAGGAGCTTAGCGAATGTCTTTTCTTGGCCCGTAGCCCAGTCAAGTCTTCTTCCTGTTTTCCAGTCGATTATTTCATAAACCCCATCGTCAACTTCTGTAATGAGGTCAATCGTGCCCTTCATGGCAAGTTTACCACAAACAGACTCTCCGTTCAACGTGTATTTATAATCGGCCCAAGGCTCATCTATTACAAAATCAAAGTGTGGCTCGGCGTCTACAATTTTTCTTTTTCTTGGGTCAAACATTCCATCATTAAATTCAAGAGCCTTCCAAGCCCATTTTTTGCAGTCTCTTAAATCTTTATCCGACCAGTTATGCTGAGGGCTGGCATCTGAATAGTATTTGTAAATCTCCTCTGTAAGTTTATCTATGTCGTAACCATCGCACGGAAAATTACCAACAACATCATCCTCGAATGATTTAAGATTGTCTTGCTCTGCTTTTTTAGCCAATGCCATTACCTCAAGAACCTTGTGGACAATAGTTCCCTTGTCAGCTTTAATGCCAGAGCTGCCTCTCCAGCCAAGCACATACTCACAAAAGTATTGTTGAGGACACATATTATGGCAATTATAGCTCGAAGAGCGAAAGTATGTTATTATAATCTTACTATTCCTAATTTATATCTAGGCTTTGCCAACCCCAGTTAGCAAGAATGTCGTAAAGCTCTTTGTTTTGTTCTCCAACATCCATGGTTTCATTATCAATGATGGAATCAAAATTGTCCCAATCATAATTTTCTTTATCGAGAGCCGTCTCGCTTGCGTGACTATCTTTGTCGTTACAATTTCTTGTCAGCCTTATAACTTTTCCGTTGGCATCTTGAACGCCTTTTACTTCATTTGGAAATCTGCAATCGCATATCAAAGCTAGATAGGCACCATCTTCTCTTATCTTTCTTATTGTCGCATCCACCCAAACATTCGGGTATATTTTTCTAAAGAAGTCTGTACCTACATACTGCATAACTTCTCTTGCGGTTACCTTCTGTGATTTGATATGCTTATTGTTTACTCCTTCAAGGTCTCCCCAAACTATATTAGTTTCCGTATTCTTTTCTTCGTCGGTTCCATAGCATTGTTCTCTTGTAAGACCTAGAACATCCATACAAACATTCTTTTTTAACAGGTCAGCAAAAGAGTACAGTTTTATAAATTGATTTAAGTGAGCATCTTTAAATCTGTTTATAGCTGTATTATTTCTTGTTATATCGAAGAAGCCTTCATTTTGCTGGTCTCCGAGTATATCGCTCACCCATAAAAGACCATCTCTTATCTTAATATTTTGAGTGAGACCAAGACTGAGCATCTCCCACCCAACAATTAAATTACAACAGGTGTTTTTTCCGCTCTGTTTTCTTCCAGAAAATGCTAATATTCTTTGTTCCATTTTTATACCTGTAGACTAGAAACCGCTGATTCTATAATAGGTTTTATTTCAGAGGTTATAACATCAGACTCCATTTCGCCTACGTCTCCTCGACTTAGTTTAGGAAAGAAAAGTCTATAAGTTTTTCCGCATTGTTTCATTATGCTTTCAGCACCTATCTTTCCAGCATTATCATTATCTGTTATTACAATTAAAGACATTGTCCCCAAGATGTCCAGCAAATCTTTTTGAGATTCACTTAGATATGTTCCAAACATCGCCACTGAATTATGTATGCCATTATCTTCAAGCTTCCAAACATCTCCCGGACCCTCTACTAATATTGCGCAAGATGTTTCTTCTATATACTTCTTGGCGTTCCAATAATTGTAAAGGTATCTATCAGCATCAAAACCCGAACTATGCATCCATTTAGGTTTCATGTTGTCATTAAGAGCCCTTCCACTACATCCAACCATATACTTTCCAGTTTCTTCGTATATTGGAACAACAGCCCTGCCCTGCATAGGAGAGCCCTGTCTCATAGATGTACCAACGTCATATTCCGACAGAATTCTTGCGCTATAGCCCCTGTCTATATAATACTGACAGGGTATTTGCAGGGACGATTTCACCTTGGTTCTGGGGATAAACTTGTTTTGTTTCTTCTCTTCTTTTTCCTTGAAGATTGAATTAATTTTAGACTCAAATCTTCTTTTTTCTATGTCTTGATAATCAACATTTATTTCATCATAGTCTTTGTTTAAGAAGTCGAGTATAAATTGAACAGCTTTTGGAAAGTGTGTGTATTTATCACCCTCTTCGCACCAATCAAACTGGCGATGAGACAGTATACCTCTAACAAAACCTATTAAGGTTGGCTTAAAGAACTTTTCACAGTGGTGAGTATTGCATACCCAATGACCAGCCCTTGTATGCCCTGTTAGATACAAGTTTACAGCCGTTATGTTGTCTCCACCATGAACAGGACAGGCCATATCAATTCTTCTATGCCTACATTGATACTCAATGTTCAAGAAGTCTAAGAATTCTTCAATTCTGTCTAGTAGAAGTGCTTCTATTTCAGCCAGTTGCCATTGGTCAAAGTTATTGGAAAGGGATTTCTTCTTCATCATCTTCAACTATAAAACCTTCCTCTCCTTCAGAAGACTCTGTCCTGAGCTCTGAAGCAGTCTTACCTTCATCTATTTTTCCACACCAACCCTTCATGTGCATATTAATATAATCTCCGTCATCCATACCGGAGCCATGTCGGGCAACAATGGGAACCAATTTTCTATTTCCGTTTCCTACACCATCCTCAGCCATCTCTTCATCAGACTTCCTCTTGAAAATGGTAAAATTGCTACAAAGCCAAATTATTCTGTCGGAGCCGCTAGCAGCGTCTGTGGACTCTCTTGTAATACCGTCTCTATTTAATTGTATAAAAGCTAATATAGGAACTTTGTATCTAAGAGAAAAGTTGTGAAGTCCTGTCATCATAAAACCTAGAACTTGGAACTCAGCTAGTTGTTGACTAATTGAGTCTGAAGACATTAGCTTAACATAATCATAAACAATAACACAGTCTTTAGCTGTTCCATCGTCGTTGAGTCCAACCTCTTTAGCTAGCCACCTTCTCATAACAGAAAGCTGCTCTTCAAAAGGCATACCCCCTATCGAGCGGTGAAAGTAAGGCATCTCTTTTATTTCTTTAGCAGCTTTGTAAATTTTATTTTTCTTATCTGGAGTCTCTGAAAACAAACCAGTTTCTACATCGTTAATAGAAACTTCGCTAAGCATAGCAAGCGTCCTATGCCTATGGTCTTCAAGAGTCATCTCTGTGTCTAGGTTTAGCACGGGAATGTTTAAATTAGAGGCTATATGACAGCCTATATTATCTGCGAGCAGAGTCTTACCTGTTTTTGGTCTGGCTCCTATCACATTAACGGTGCCTCTTCTTAACCCTCCCCCTATGGCTGCGTCGTAGACTGGGTAACCAGTAGAAAAACCCATAGAATCACAAGGGTTTTCTTCTAGGTACTTAATATAATCTTCTATATCAGAGCCAAGCAGCTCTGGAGCGTCAGCGCCATCTCCTAGGAGGGAGCTGAAATCGAAGATTGTATCTTCAGCAATACCTAATATATGCGAAAGTGTTTCATCTCCGTTAAGAGACTTAATTTTATCTTGAGCCTGTTCAAGTTGTACATTTAAAAGTCTTGCGACCTGTAGTTTTCTAATCTTGGCACCAAACTTCCTGACATTCTCTATGTTTACAGGAAATTTTATAATTGCATTTAAGTGTCTTAACTCTTCTGTCTTATCAAATATTTGAGACAATCCCAGCTCTGAAGCTGACGAGAGAACAGAGGGAATGTCTAGCTTTCCATTCTCCGTATTTTCAAGTATGTGCTTAAAACACTTGTAAATAACAGAATTGGAATCAACGGTAAAGGTAGTTTCATCAACTATGTCGGCAACATCAAAGTAGGCATCTCTACCATGATTGTAAATACCGGAAAGAACAGCTCTTTCAGCTGCTGGGTCTGTTAACAATATGTCGTTCATTTTCTAACACCACGTATTTGACAGTGATTACATACAAATCGGTCCCTCTCTTGGGGAACGATAGAAGCAGAAACCTCCATTGTCTTGCCACACGAGTTGCAAATAACAGAAACTAAGCTACTAGCTCTAGTTCTTTCTGTTGGAGGATGCACTGAAAGAAGCCTGTCTATTTCTGTGTCTTCTTTATGTGCATTTCTTTCTGGCATTGATAGGAAAAGGTTTTCACCTTTAGATTCTTTTTTATAACTACTGTCATTTCCTCTAGTAGAACTTACAAATCTCTGCTTTTTGTTTCTAGGAGTTGAGGAATTTTTCCTAGAAAGTTTTTCAATCATTTTAGAAACCTTAAACAAATCTTCTTCGCTAAGGGACTCTAATTTTTTTTGTGTATTTTCGTCAAACATTGTTCACCCTTTTAGACCTCTGAACAGCAAGGAATATATCAGCCCTATTGTTGACATTGGAAGCTAAAAAACTTAGTCTATCAGCTCTCTGCTTGGCGTAGACTTTTATTCGTCTGAGCTTTTGAGCATGGCTATTGTTTTTGATTGCTTGCTCCAGTCTTTCCGCATAGGAGTAGCCTTTGTAGCCTTGTACTTCATTGGCAACTGTTGCTTTTATGGTGTTCTCGGCCCAGTTAACCCTAGCGTTTTCTCTATTAAAAGCTCTTTGCATATGAAAAGAAAGTTCGTTTAATATCAAAGCTGCAGCGGCACAATCTTGAGGGCTTAGCTTTTCTATCTGTCTTCTGTCCATGCTAAGAAAAGACTTAGCATCATCATTAGTGTAGCTGTTTGTGAAAGCGGGAAGCCCCGTTGAGCATTCATACTCATCTAAAATCTTATCCCACTTTTCCAGCTCTTCTTTAGCCGGATTAGCGGTCTTCAATCCTTTTTCTCCACTCATTTTCTTTCTCGCTATAAGGCAATTCTATAACTGTTATTCCGTTCTGTTCGCACCACTCAAGCTTATCTCTATCTCTTTTTTTGGCTTGCGCAAAACCGAGTCTAGTACCATGATAAAATGGTATAAATTCATAGTGCTGTTGACCGTGAACTTCTATACACAGTTTATGCAAAGGTAGGAAAAAGTCAAGGTATAAAGTTTCTCGAATTCTGACTGGCACCGAAACTTCTTCAAGAATTTTACAGGTAGGAAAAATTTGTTTGAGTAGAACTCTTGCTTTTAGATGATACTTTGATTTATGTTTTGTATCATTGTTTTTAGCTACTCTACCTGATATCTTCCAATTTCTTTCTTTATTATCTAAATCTGTTGTTCTCATATTCCCAACATATCGTTTATGGATTGGCTTAAACACTTCTTCAATTCATCATCTTCTAGAAGTGCTAGTCTGCATTTCTCAACACCCTGAAACTTTGGCTTGTCTTCTTTGTCTGAGAATGAAAAGGTGTACCAAGCACCCGCTTTACTTATTAAGCCTAAGTCGCTAGCTAATGTCACAAGTTCCGTCTCACAATCAATCCCTTGCCCATATCTAAGATAGCTAGTAATCTTGCCTCCCGGAGGTCCTAAAGCAGAAGTCACAATCTGCCAATCTATTGTTTGCCCTATCTGTGTTCCTGAAACCTCCCAAGGAGCAAACCTTTTTGCCCTAAGCTTTACATCAACTTGATATGCAACAGCTTGGCCAGACTTTTCTTTGAACTCTGCTCCATAACCAGTTGGATTTCCCATTAGGTGAGTTATTCCTATTACTATATTCCTGTTGACAGGAACTACATTAGCAATCTTCCGACAAAACTTAGCTAATAGTTTGGCGCCATCAGCCCTTTGCATCTTGTCCATTGACGATGTTATTTCAGCTTCCGTACATAGAGCAGAGTATGAATCTAATATGATTACAGAACCCGGAACTTCATTTATTGTTTTTTCAGCTATAGAAAGATAGTTCTCTGCAGAAAGTATCCTGCCCGGCTCAGAACCTATTACATGAAACCTTTCTAGGTCAAGGTTTGGTATTCCTTCTAAGTCTCTCTTCTTCAACCTTCCTTCTATGTTGAAAAAGTATACATGTCTACCTTCTGGGCAAAGCTCACCTCCAAGCTCTTTCTTTTGACAGTTAGCCGCAAAGTGAAGAGAGGTTGTGGTTTTGCCACATTTAGGTTGCCCCGTGAATGTTACAAAGCTTCCCTCTGGAATTCCGCCCCCCAGAACTACATCTAGCGAAGGCGATACAGGCACAACCAATAGATTGGTATCAACCACAGAAGAACCAGAGCGTATAACACCGTCTCCAAATTCTTTAATAATATCTTTTTCTATCGTACTCGTCATAAATCAAGCTCCCTAAGCTTACCTAACTTCGTCTGTTTCGTTTTATACTCACGAGGTTTTGACGAAGTGTCTGTTCTTTTAAGCTCAGCAGTCTTAGGCTTGTTTTTATCAAGCTCAAGCTGTCGCTGTTCTTCTTTTATTATATCGTCCAGATGGGGAGCTCTAAGCGAATAGATGTTGAAAGATTTTTTGGATTTTAGTGCTTTTATTATAGCAACTTCATCGTATATCTTAAGCAATCCGTAAGCGGCAAATATTTGAGACTTATATATCTTTGCCCATTGGGGAAGTTTCCAGAAGTTATTTGGAAGCTCCTTCTTGTCTTTTACGGCTCTTTTTTCGCAAATCAACTCGGTAATATACTGAGCAGCAGTTACCTTTTTCCCATCTGAATATCTTGATGGATACTTACTCATTTTCGTTGATTTTATATATAGCGCCCTTAGATACTCTTGAAGGTCCGAGAGTTGAATTTTCATCGCCTCTAGCTGAAGCAGCTTCGGTCATAATAGAAACACCCTTGTTTCTTTTTAAAGCTGTCTCATGAACCATAAGGTCTTTAGCTCTAGCCACGGTTGTTTTTTGCGGCTTAGGTTTTTTCTTTTTTGGTTTTTCTGGTTTTATCGTGTTTGAATAGCCCTGAATAGTTTTTTCGGTTCTACCAAGTTCCTTTGCTATCTGCGAGACACTAAATTTATCTTTAAGCATCCCCTCAATAACATACTTTTCCTGCTTTGTAAGTCTTCCTTTTGCCATTATGCCAACTCTCTTTCCGCATGACTAAGCCACGCTTCATTCTTAGTTTCTAAAAATTTTGTATAGTATTCAAAGACTTTCTTTGGAACCTCTCTAAAGTTCCAGTTAGGGCCATATCTTAACTGTTTCTGTTGCTGTCTTTCCGAATAAATTCCATTCGGGTTATACAACCTTCCGTTTTTATTCTGCTTAATATAGTAAACGGTCTTGGTGTCTAGCCTTACTTCTTTAGCATATGCCTTAGAGTCATCTTCAGAGACTTCTGAGAGTAGTTCCGAATAGGCGACTACAGAGCGCTCATCTTTTTGTTTAGGCTCTTTGCTTTCTGTTTTATTACCTAAACTGAAAATAGAACTTTCTACTTCTTTATTTGTTAGCCTAGCCATTTTTTTTACCTGTTCTAATGTAATTTTTCTGTTGCGTTTCTGTCATGTTTGCAACATCATTGCTTGTTCTGTACCAAGGCTTTTCCTGAGTCTTTTTCATTCGTTCTCCCTTTACTGGGATAGCGTCAGGATTGTCCTTGTACTTATTGTGTTTTTTTCTTAAAGCTTCTTTTTGGTCTGAACTTAAACGAGAGGAATTAACCTCAGCTAGATGCCCAAGAGTTTTTGCTCCCCCAGAACCCTTAACAGTTCCCGTAATATTATCAGCTCCATAGTCTCTTATGAGCCTATGCTTTTTACACGAGGGGCATCTCTTAAGAGCTTTATACTCAGAGAAGCTCTGAACTACAGAAAATGAATGCCCGCAACCCCCTTGCTGGGGGTCGCAGACATATGAATACTCAGGCATATTAGAATGGAACCGTTGAGTCTTCCGCTACTGTTTGGTTGGTAGAAGTTTGAGCTTCAGCTGTTGAGCCGTTGTCTTTTCCACCACCCATAAAATTAAAGTTGTCCGAAGAAATTTTATAGCTAGTTCTTCGGTTGCCTTCTTTGTCTTCCCACTCGTCTTGCTCAAGACGACCTGTAAGGGAAATCCAGCTACCTTTGCTTCCGTGTTGTGCTAGGGTTGCGGCTGAGCGACCCCAAAGACTAACATCAAAGAAGTTTGTTTTCTTCAACATGTTATTTGCCAATCTGAAGGAGGCTACATCCGTTCCATTGTTAGTCTGGCGAAGCTCTGGCTCTTTTGTTAATCTACCTGAAACGGTTACTACATTTACATCTGACATTTAAATCTCCTAATTTATATCTGGAGTCTCTCAATAATTACAGGAATCAACGGGTTCCTGACGATATCTTCTTTTTTTAAATGGATAATTCCCACATCAGGAATTCCAGTAAGTTTATTTAAACAGTCTGAAAACGCGCCCCTCATATCTCTAGGGAGGTCTGATTGCGATTCGTCTCCAGTTATTATTAGTTTAGACTCCATTCCCATTCTTGTCAAGAACATTTTTATCTGTTCTGCAGAAAGATTTTGACATTCGTCCCCGATAATAAATGAGTTGTGAAAATTTCTACCTCTCATTAGGCCAATCGGGGCTATCTCTAGCTTAGATTCATTTTTCCATCTTGCAATTTGCTCATGGGAAACAAAGTAGCTAAGCTCGTCAAAAATAGGGAGAACATATGGTTCCAATTTCTTATCAGCAGTTCCGGGCAGATACCCAAGTCTTTCTCCAGCCTGAACAACAGGCCTAGTGATAACTATTTTGTCAACATCTCCGTTCATTAAAGAATAAACTGCACAACCAACAGCAATGTGAGTTTTACCGCTTCCCGCAGGACCGCTGCAAAATGTTATCGAATTATTCTTTACAGACTTTATGTATTCTTTTTGGTTCTTGCTCTTAGCAATAAGCTTGTGTCTAAGAAAAACCTTTTCAACATTTGGATTGTCTTGTCTATATCTAGGTACTTTTCTTTTTTTAGTCATTTTTTTCTATAATATCATAGTTAACTTCACAAGCACCTCCTGAACACGCCCACTCTTGTTCGGCTGCTGTGTTATCTTCTGTCTCTGTGACCAAAGTATAATCTACTTTTTTAAATGTCCTTTTTAAATCACAATAAATTTTCCAATTGTAAACATCTTTTAAGCAGTAGGCGAGTCTTTTAGTATTTCCATCAAAGTATTTATCTGCAAATTTTACACATCTGTTGATAAACTCCTGTTGTTTCTTATCCTTAGAAGTTCCAGAAATTATGGCGTCGCACGCAACCCATAGATTTCCTTCGTAGTTTTGTATGGCTAATTGTATAAGCCCTGAACACCAGATGGCAGCTTCTCCATACTCTCTTACAATCTCCCTGCTTGTAAAAACAGTTACCATAGGAGCCTGTTGATAATCTTTATCTCCACTTTGCGGTATCAAGGATATACCACAAAAATATTTTCTATTCGCATAGATATATTCTGTTATATCCTCCCACTCGTCTGGCCTAACATTAATTGTATTTGAAACATTGTGGTTTAACCAAGGCTGTGTACATCTATTACGATGCTTTCCTTGCATGACCCAGTTTTGCTGCGTGCTTTTAACTATTTGTAATAACTCTCCAGCAGGTAACTGGTTTTTTGTTTTAGCTCCGTCTGGGACCTCTATAGGAAAAGTTACAACATCATCGGTTTGATTTGCAGACCATACTGATGGCTCACAGGCATCTGGGTTTATTGATTTAAAATAACGATATGGAGCTTCGTCGGTGTTGGCCTGAACTCTTCTTAGATATCTTTTAGCGTGATGAGGATGTATTCCAGATGACGTTCCAAGCATACAACTAGAAGACCCTTCGGGTTTTAGGCAGGTTGTTCTAGCCGCTGGATTTATACCTATCTTCTTTGCTAGCTTCTCGTTTGTTTGGTTGACTATTTTAGCACCCTTCTTTTGCATTGCTGGATTCAATACAATCTCAAACTTTTCCATTGTTCCAGTCATTGAAACACCAAGAAGAGATTCTCGACTAAAGATTCTCTCGCTTGCTTCCCCGAGATATTTGAAATCAGAAAAGCCAGCTTGTAAAGTTCCAAGAATAGACGCAGCCCTGCATCTCTCGTAATAGTCATCTTCGTCTACTATAGAAGCACAATTAATTGTTGACAAATTACAACCTTGCCAACCGCTTTCTCCAGTTTCTACATCTACTGGATACATACCAATTTCTACGCATGGGTTTACAGTCATTTCTGTGGAATCAGACCATACAAATCCGGGTTCGCCAAACTCTTTAACGCACTCCATCAGCTTAGTAAACTGCTCTTTTGTGGTATCATCTCTTACAAGAAGTGCTGAGTTGTTAGCCCTTCCTCTTTGGGGGTTCTCTATAAACCAGTTACCAGTTTTAGACTTAGCCATCTCTTCATCGTCGGCACTGAATATTGATATAGTAGCTGAGCGACGAACACCACCAGACAAAACAGCGTCAGCAGAATGCATTACAATATCATAAGCATCAATTGGTTTAAGTTTTGTTTGTCCATTTTTTAGACATCTATCCAATAGTGAACGTATTTTAGATATTGCATTTTTTAAACCATCTGGTCCGGGGGCTCTTCCGACACCAGAGCTTAGCATAGAACCCTTTGGTCTGATTTTAGAATAATCAAAAGAGACTGTACAGGAATAATATTCTGGAAATACTGGGTCATCAAAATAAGAACTTAAGAGAACGCCCAACGCATCCGCCCAACCCTCTATAGTATCCGGAATAACAAATTTCTTTCTCGTAGGCTTTGATTTTTTTTTGGAAGGGGCAAACTTTGGTAACTTTTCAACATGGTGTTTTTGCACAGAAAAGCCTGCTCCACAACCACACAATAATAGCCAAAGACACTCTTGAAAAAATCTCAGTCTGTCACAATACGATGACACGCAATTGTATATTCTTGCGTTTATCTTTTCAGATGGAGAGCCTCCGAATTGAAGAGCTCTCTGAGACCCTAGTACCTTTTTTTGGTACATCATTTCATAGGCAAAATTTATTTCCTCTTCGGCTTCAGGGTATTTTCTGAGCATCATGCCCTTTACTCTTTCAACAGCTTCCTTCCATGTTTCTCTTCTTTGTTTTTCTTTGTCCCATCGTGCGTAGCGAGATATAAAAGTATAATCCTGTAGTTCTTGTAAAGCTGACACTCAGATGTCCTTTCTTAGTCTTTTTTATTGTTGGTGTTTTTGTTTTTTCTTCGTCTTCTTCTTTTTTTCTTTGCTCTATGACCCTCATAAAATTTTGAGACATCAGATACATCATTTGTTGACACATTTTTTGTCTCACCTGTTGGGTTGCCGTTTTTATCCCTTACAACTAACACGACTTCAAATTTAGTTCTTTGTTGTTTCTTTTTGTCAAACATTAATATACCTATAAAAAAAGACCCCAGACTTATTTAATCATAAAAAAATCTGAGGTCGTGATGTTCTTAAGCGACACGTTTGTTTCCTTGTTCATCTTCAATTATTATGCTTTTCAACGAAGCTCAACTATGTACGTTGCTTTACCTATCGTTAGAAGAATAAAACAAAGATAATTTTAAAAGCTGAGAATGCGTCGCTTTAGCTGTTAGGTGTTATAAACACATCGCTTCTTTATGTCCCAGCAATGTATTATACACCTATCAAGCAAGCTAGAATTTTTTTTTGTTTTTTTATAAGAAGTTTGTCGTTTATGTATTATACTTCAGCAAACCAGCTCTTGTCAATCGCTTTATAAATTTGTTTTGCTAAAGCTATTGATGCCGAGTTGTCGCTAGGATAGTGGACTCCCATAAGCATTCTAGCATGTGCTACGCTGTTGGCCAAGGCCAAATCTTTATCTCTGTTTGATGGGTTCATATCGGCGGATATATAAGCAATTACATAAGCCAATGTTGTATGGCCGCTTGGATAAGAAGGGGTCGCGGTAGTTTTGCTTTCAAAAACGTTTATTTTATAATCAAAAATTTCCGCTAGCTGTTGGGGTCTAGGACGATTAAACTTGTACTTTTGTCTCATCGTAAATGTATTTATTTGAGACTTCAGGTCATAAAGCTTTTCTATAATTTCATCCTTGTCTGGATATACATAATCCTTCATAAACAAGTTTTCAATCATAGCCTCGTCTGTATTTTTAATAAGCTGTATATCAGAACGAGACAGATTTGAAGTTAGTCTCTCTAAAAACAAAAGCTCATTTTTTGTTTTATCGCAATTGTTTTCAGGAAAGCTCGGTAGCTTTATATCTTCATCTTTAAGTAATATGTTAGGAGTAGCCCTCCCCATAACACTCGCATGTTTTGGGGAAGGGTTGTCCACATACTTCATCAGCTCTGCTTGCTGATATTTTTCTAACCTTTTTAGTATCTTATTCATCACTGGCTACTACGCAACTAGGACAATTGCAGTCATTATCACAGTCTTCGCATTCACCGTTTACGTCTAAGCACGCAGTCTCAGAGTCGCAACAGGAAACAGCAGCTTCGTCACTTCCAAATCCAAGCTTTGATTTTATATTATTAACAAGCTCAGGTTTGTTTGACAAAATAACAATACCAACTATGGTAAGGACGATTAAGATTCTTTTAAATCGGTTGGGCTTTTTTTCTGACATCACAGTCTCCTTAGAAGAAACTTTTAACCTTTTCTAGTATCCCGCCCATGCCTCCTGCTCCTCCGCTAGAGACGACGAAATATATAACAAGTCCAAGTCCTAAAAGAAAAACGAGCCATTTCCTTTTTTTGGCAACTGCTGAGGCTTTTTCAGTAAGGAGCTGTATTTTTTCTAACCTATAGTCCCTTCTAGAATCTACCTTCTCTTCCTTATCTGCAGTCTTTTCGTCTTTTTTTAGCTGCCTTTCTGTAGCCCTATCTTCTTTGCTTTTATCTAAATTGTCATCAGATTCTTTTTTGCGTTTAAATAAGGGCATATCGTTTCCTCGCTACTCGGAAGTTGCTTCTGAAGAACGCAGAGACTCACCGACAATCCATGAGGCGCCGATAATTACAAAGTTCTGTACCATTTCTGGAGACAGACCAAGCCCAAGAGTCTCAGCTGCTACCGCTGCAACGCCTGCAACAGCAACCCAAAATCTTCTGGACTTTACCATATTTGAAAGTTTAGCTAACATATTTAAGCTCCTTGATTAAAAAAAACTGGCGAGGCCGAAGCCTCGCTCAGCCGTAAAATTACGAGGTGGTTCCATGTTTTGGTTTGTAAACCAAGTTGGAATCATCTCCCATTGCTGAAAGAGTATTGGTAGGATTACCAAGTCTTCCGTGATGGAATGTAATTGTTCCACCGTTTTGGTCAGGACGACCCAGCGTACTTGCAGCAGCGTGGTCATCATCAGCAACGCCAGCATCATTACCAGAGTTGTCCCACAAGCCAGACGAAGCTGTAGTTGGGGCACTTTCCCAGTTATTTAGCTGACCACCAATACCAAAAGAATTCCATAAGCCATCTCTAATCGCTTCAGCTCTGTGGAATGTTCGGATGGTATCAATGCTTGCAACATTTCGACGGTTACCAAAATCAGAAGCTCCGCCTCTCATAACATTTGTACTTTGACCGGCAACAGTCAGGCCATTTCTGTTGGTATCGTTTGAATCATAGTTCACGTTACCAACCAATTTAACCTGAGCGTCTCCTAAGTTCATTCCAAAAGTTGGGGTATCTCCTGTAACACTTCTGGTCACATCTGTTCCAGAAGAAACTATAGAGCCAACGCTATCCGTAGCGTCAATACCTAGGCCTTTGTTTGTTAGGTTTCTGTCTGATGGTACATTGCCACCGTGTCTAACAACACCGCCTTCGTTTACTGTTGAAGTGTCTGTTACAGCACTTCCGTCAATTTGTTGAATGTTTGCAGATTCTGCGGGCATTTTTATTCCCTCCTAGATAGGAAGATTTTTTGTCCTGTTTTTCCTTTGAACAATCCTTTTCCTGTATATCTATAATACACCGAAAGTATTATCTATTGCATGGATAGATTTAAAACGTACTCCAAATATTCCACTTTTCTTTATGTTCTCAAGTTGTTTCGGAAGCCATATGCCGTTGTTGTTTATTACGTTCAGCCCTCTTTTTTGAACAATATTTCCAACAATTATAGAGTCTGTTATGTCACATGGTATTGAGCCGCTAGAAACATAAACATATTCGACACCTACTTCTCTTAGCATATCACACACAGAAAAAAGCAGCTCTGCGGTGTCATATAGTTGGTATTCTAATATAACTCTAAGGGAGACATTTCTCTCCCTACACATTCTAATAACTGCCTCTACCTCATTAGCAACATCATCAAATTTTCTATCTATTACTAAACTATTGTTAAGAACAAAATCTATTGCGTTTGCGCCCCTTCTTATTGCCGATATAACTGCGTGCTGCTTAACTTCGGAGAGGGATGTTCCTGTTGGGTAGTCAACAGCACATGAAAGAACGATACCTTCTGGTAAGAAGCTGCTTGCTAGTGCTAGATGATGTTGTAGAACAGATATACCAGATACTTTTTTATCTAATGCTTGGAAAATAGTATCTAAGACCGCATCCTGTCTTTTATCTGCGTCGTAAAAACTTAATTCTGTATACATTTTTTTGGTAGTATGGATTGTATTGTTTCATAATCTTCATCTCCCAAAACAGCGTCTGCAAATCCGTATTCAACACATTCTCTAGAATCTAGATAAAGCTCTTGTTTTTGTCTCATTCTACTATCTAGAAATCTCTTTATCCTGTCTATGCTATAACCATCAAATTTTTGTGAGCCATAACATGAACTTGCATATATATCCAACATAATTTTATTTAATTTTTCATTCTGGTCTACGGCAGATTTTACAGAAATAGAATTGGCATCAACACCCATACTGCCATAGTGAATCATAAATTCTGTGTTCGGAAGCATTATTCTAATGTCCGCAGACTGAAGTATTACACTGCTCATAGAAGACACACTTCCATAACAAAGAATTGTTACTTGACACGGACTAAGTTTTATAGCGTCATATATACCCATTCCATCATGCCAAGAACCTCCTATGGTGTGCATGTGTATTAGTATCGGTTCCTGCGCAATCCTATTCAGTATATTTATATTCTTTTGAAACCTTACGGCCATCCTATAGTCTACACCCGGCTCGTCCTCTGATTCGCCTATGTAACTATGTAGATAGATTTCTCTATTGTTTATACATAGTCCGTAATCATGAACTAAGCTGGCATTATCATTTTTACTTTGTGTGCTTGACTTACTCATGTTCGCGAACTATATCTTGAATCTTATTCATAACATTTCTGTCTTTGAATAACTTAGCTATCCCAACCCTAAACCTATACCTTGTTAGTATGTCTAGAACTTCAATGCCTTCAATCTTTTCTATTTTTACGGCAACATCTGGTGTTATTGAAAAGTTTGTGTGACCAGTCCAGAAGTTGAACATTTTGTTAATTGCTTCCATGGGGTTGTATGGTACGACACCCATATTGGACATAAAATATTGAGCTGGAATTGCATCTTCAATTTCTTCTTGATATGCTTCTTCAAAGTATTTATCTTCTGTTGGATTTTCTTTTTCTTCTGGAAACCACTCGTCTTGTTCTTGTGACAATGGGTCTTTCCATTTTTCCCATACAATCTTATTATTGTTTATCATCATAGTATCTCCAAACTATGGACGAGAGTAATATAATACTTCATCTCCTTCCTCAGATTCTTGGTGCGAGCATACGTCGCAGAGATAAAGCTTCGTCCCGTCTTCTTTTTTTATTATATATTCTGGAGTCCTGTTACAACAGTTACCCTTGTTGTCCTGATTGTCGCAATAGTCAATTATCATAGCACATCCTTAAAGACTTGGGATGGTCTTACAAGAGGAGATTTTTCTCCTTGCTCCTCCATCATTTGAGCTACCTGAAATGCTGTGTTTAAAAATTCTGCTGACTCTGTATTTTCAGAGATATACTTAATCAATATATTTACAACATAGACAGATACGCTACCAGTTTTTAGGTGGTATAAAAGTTCTCCAAGCATAACAGCTGATGAGTAACTTTCATCTTCCCATTTACATTTTATATCAAAGTCTCCAGACTCAAGGAGAGATAAGGATAGTGATATTAAAGAAACTTCTTCTTCAGAGTCCTGTTCTTCTATCTCTTCTGCTTCTTGTTGTTCGTCTGTTTCGGCTACTTTTTCAGGCTTCTTTTTAAAGAGCTTCCTAAATATATTATACCCCATAAAAAGTTACCCTTGCAAAATTAGTCTTTGAATTGTATCTTTAATTTCTTCACCAGATAAGTGGTCAATTCTTTTGAATATTTTTGGTAAAATGTCGTATATTTTATATAGAATTATAGTCGCATTACCATCACCAGCCTTAGCAATCTTCCTTAAAGGCTTGTGTGTTTCTATAAATAACCTGAGATTATCTGTTTTGACTATCCAAACCTTATCTTCAACAACATGAACCCAGAAGTCTGACTTTGTTATTGATATACCACTCTTCTTTTTAGAAACTGGATTATAAGTTTCTATTGCTATGTTACCACTTTTAGATGCATATAAATCATTCTTTACCTCAAATGTTATTTCAGAATCATTTAATGTAGACTTTACATCGTAAAACGAGAGCTTACTCTTCGCAGTATTTCTTTCAAATGACATCTCTGCCTTTTCTAAAAGAGATACCAACATGTCTTCTCCCAGCTTACCTCTCGCTAAATCTTTACCTATTCCCATTAGTTGTAAGCTCCCATTTTATTTTTAATAAAGCTCTTCTTATTGACTCATGAACAGCCTGCCTTGAGATATTACAGTGTTCAGAAATTTCAGCCACAGACATTGACTTGAGGTAGTACATTTTCATGTACAACTCTTGTTTTTCTGTTATTATGCCACAGGATAGTATTTGTTCTAGAATTTGTCTAGTTTCTTTCCTGAGCAAATTTTCTATTGGTGCTTCGCAATCTTCTTCAAGGTAGCTATAAAGCTCTTTCCCATCTTCGTCGCTATAATTCAGAGAGGTCATTATTTTCTTTTGATTCCTCTTTCTTCTAGTCATATAGCTTTTAATTGCCCATAGACCTCTAAGGTTTCTATATGTTCTTTTTGAACACTTGACACCTTTTTTACCAATATAGTTTTCGTCAAACAACCAATCCGCCATCATGATTGCTTCAGCTACATAAGACACAGCATCATCGCTCGCCAACATTTCTGAGGACAATCCTTTTCTTATTTTAGGGGCAAAATATCCTATCACTCTTTTCGCTATTAGCATATAGCTGGACAGCGTTTCAAATTTAGAATTATCAGCTACCGGAAAATCTTCCTTGTTCTTCCGGCTTGCTCCAACAATATCGACTGTCATACTAACCTCCTTGGGATAAAATCTGTCAACTTGATTATAAACCAAGTATCGGGATAATCAAGAGGAAAGTCCAGCTAAAATCGAATTACATGTGTTTTCCCAGCTAAAATCTGCTGCTGTCTGCACCCCAGCAGCATTACGAATCTTTCCAGTCTCCTGTTTGGCTTTGTGAACTGCTCTCATATGTTCTACAATTTGGTCTACTTGGGGCTCTGCAATTTCTGCCCAGCGACCTTGACCATGAAACCAAATCCCGTCATAAGCATCTTCTTTGTTATCAATATTGACCAGAAGCGAATTCTTCTCATTGCAAAATTCAGTATGCGCAGAGTAGTCTGTAATTATTACTTGTTTTCCGCAGGACATCATCTCTATGGCTTCAAGATTCCAACCCTCTCCTCTGGACGGAAATACTCCGCAATCTGTTTGTCTCATAACGTGAGCAACTTCTTCATGCGTAGAAACCCTTGGAACAAACTGAACCTTGTCTCCGACCTTGGAATTTTTATACATGTCAACCCATTCTCTAGTTTGTTCTTCGTTTAGAAAAGGATTGTCGTTCATCATTATTAATTTTACATTGTCTTCCGGCTCAAAAGCTTTTTCAAAAGCCTCAATTAATACATCGTGACCCTTCCTCACTTCCCACTTGCCTATATTTATAAAACGGGTCTCCTCCCAAGGCTCAATGTTCTGCTCAAAAAATATAAATCTGTCCACGCCTAAAGGAGCAACGTGACAATCGTTTACAAATCTGTCTCCAACCATATTCACCACAACTTCTTTTGCCCACTGAGAGCATACAAATATTTTTTCTAGAGAATTTAGGTGGACGTTTTCCTGATGACTAAACCAATCGAGTTCAAAAATAGG
>MDSZ01166771.1_pt1 | contig 45218 bp, 39 predicted proteins | sample 811201 | NCBI WGS metagenome assembly MDSZ01 (sample SAMN05326647, study PRJNA326480) | marine metagenome | isolation source: seawater | place: Indian Ocean: North | collected 2010 | reverse complement strand
TTCCAACTCTTCACTTACTTCCATTTCATCAAACAGAATCTTCAATTCATTTCTATTCAAAAAGTGTGTGGATGACTTTTCTTTGTCTTCAGGAAACAGGGATGCATAGCTCCGAGCAAGCCAGACAATAGGAGTGAAAAGAATCTCCGATGTCCTAAGAAATGGCGTGTTGAAGACAGCCATTGAATTGGCCCGTTCCCTGGAAAAACTTTTTGGTAATATTTCACCGAACACCAGAATAACAGCTGATATTGTTATAACGATCCACAATTGCGGCAGACCCAAGCGCAGGAGTGAAATAGTGGCGTAAGATGAGGTTAAAACATTTGCCAGATTTGTCCCAATTAGGACAGTAATTAAGTATCTGTCCGGTTTGCCCAGAAATTGCTCAGTAAGGTTTACGGTTCTGTATCCTCGCTCGCGCCAGACTGCCAGTTGGAGAGGATTTGCCTGATGGAATGCAATTTCAGTGGCTGAGAAAAATGCAGATAGAGCCAGACCAATGATTGCGACAGAAGTTTCTAACATATGGACAATTTACACAAAATCAGTTGAGTAAAAGGCTGTTCAGCGGGGAATGGAATACACTTCATTGAGACAGTGAACGGTGATTAACTTTTTCAAGATAAGATGACCGTGTTGAATAATGGCTGAAAGACTGAACAGATCGTCTCTGGCAACGGAGCAGCAAAATCCTTCCTCCATGGATCTCGATTCCAAGTCAGTAGCTGAAATTCTGGAAATCATCAACCGGGAAGACAGCACAGTGTCGGAGGCTGTCCGTGAAGTGCTTCCTCAGTTGGAAGATGTGGTGAATCTGGCAGTGGGTGCCATCAGGGGTGGGCATCATGTTATTTATGTAGGTGCTGGCACGAGCGGTCGTTTGGGTGTATTGGATGCTGCTGAATGTCCACCTACATTTTCGGCACCACCTGACTTTTTCCAGGGCGTTATTGCTGGGGGAGAAGAAGCTTTAAGGCAATCCATTGAAGGTGCTGAAGACAAACCGGAAGATGCAGAACGGGACCTGAAATCAATCGGCATTCGTGAAGGGGATGTGGTCATTGGCATTGCCAGCAGTGGAACAACAACCTATGTACTCCATGCCCTGAAATATGCGAAAACCAAAGGATCTTCTACTGTTTTTCTGATATGCAATCCTTCGCCTCTTGTGGAAATTAATGTGGACGTTCTCATAGCTGTGGATGTGGGCCAGGAGGTTATTACAGGCTCTACCCGAATGAAATCGGGGACCGCCACAAAAATGATACTCAATATGATATCAACGGCCACTATGGTACGGCTCGGCAAAGTTTACGGCAACCTCATGGTGGACCTCAAAGCTGTGAATGAAAAGCTGGTGGACAGAGGTAACCGTATTATCTCCCAGCTGACAGGTCTGGACTATGATTCAGCAAACCATTTGCTTATGGATGCCGGGAAAGAGGTGAAAACAGCCATCGTTATGCACCACCAGAAGTGTGATTACGACACAGCCAGACAGACGTTGGATGATAATGACGGTTTCCTACGATTTGTCATCGAAACAAAATAGTTATACCGAAAGACGACTAAATGTCGGTTGATCTGAATATCCTCCGAAAAAAACAGCGTCTCACCATGGTCGGACTCATGACAGGTACCTCCATGGACGGGTTGGACATCTGTGTGGCAGAGGTAGAGTTTGGAAAGAAATCTGCGAAAATTAATGTTTTGGAAACAGGCTCAGCCCCTTACAGCGAAAAAATGCGAACCGATGTTGAAATTTGCCTAGAGCTTGATGAAAAAATGATTGCCGAAACAGATGATTCATTGGGTCGTTTCATGGCATATGAGACAACCAGGTTTTTGAAAAGGCACGGACTAAATGATATAGATGCCGTTGCTATGCACGGACAGACCGTTCATCATGTCAGTGGTGAGTCGACTCTCCAGATTGGGGAACCGGCCTTTTTGGCTCAAGCTCTCGATGTGCCGGTGATCTCAGATTTCCGTACCGCCGACATTACCGCGGGAGGTACCGGCGCACCCCTCATTCCAATAGTGGACAAATGGCTATTCCAGCGCCCAGAGGAGGCCGTTGTCTGCCTGAACCTGGGCGGCGTTGCCAATGTTACTTACCTTCCTCCCAAAACTTCAGATGAATTGATCCTTGGCTTCGATACGGGCCCCGGCATGGCACTGTTGGATGAAGCGTCAAAAGCTCTGACGGGGAATAATTTTGATGAGGACGGCGCCATGGCTCAGGTTGGTACTGCTCGCGAGGAATCAGTGGAGGGATGGCTCAGTCACTCCTTCATAACAGCACCACCACCCAAATCCACTGGCAGAGATGAGTTTGGTGCTAATTGGATCTCGGAACAACTACCTGATATGAACAGTTGGAGAGTGAATGATGTTCTGGCAACACTATCTCTTTTTACCGCTCGGAGCGTGGCAGTAAATTGCCGTGAGCTCCTTCCGTTTGAAACCGTTAAACAAATCATAATCTCAGGCGGAGGTGTTTACAACAAATCTGTGATGCGTCAATTAGAAACTGAATTTTCTTCTGTTTCCATTCTCACTTCTCATGAGCTTGGCTTCGATCCTTTCATGAAGGAAGCGCTGGGTTTTGCCATGTTGGGGGCGGCACATCTGAAGGGAATCCCGGGCAATCTCCCTTCTGTGACGGGTGCCTCAGAGGCTGTTTTACTCGGTAAACTGACTGTTTAAAATCACACCATGAAAGTGAATCCATATGTTTTTCGGCAGTACGATATAAGGGGTGTTGTTGAAGAAGATTTTCCTCCGGAATTTGTATCAGGACTCGGCAAAGCATTTGGGACGCTTGTCAAACGGTCCGGTGTGCGAGAGATTGCTCTTAGTGGTGATGTCCGGTTAAGTACGCCCCAGCTAAAAAAGCTTTTCAAGGAAGGCGTTTTGGAGACAGGAATTGATATCATTGATATTGGAACGCTACCCACTCCAGCCAATTATTACAGCATGTGGAAGCTGGATGCTGGTGCCGCAGTTCAGATTACTGGAAGCCACAACCCTGCAAATATGAACGGATTCAAAATGTCTTTGAACAAGGGGGCTGTGTACGGAGATCAGATCCAGCAACTGAAAAGCTTCATGGAACGAGATGATTTCGAGAGTGGAGAAGGGACTGAAGTGAAATACAAGATTCTGGATGAATATATTAAAATGATTAAGAATAAAATCACGTTTGACCGCCAGATGACCCTAGCCATGGATTGTGGCAATGCGGCAGCCTGTCTTGCTGCTCCGACAATTTTCAATGAACTTGATGCCGATCTGACCGAACTATTTTGTGAGGTGGATGGTAACTTTCCAAACCATCATCCGGATCCAACTGTTACTGAGAATCTCGCCAAGTTGATTTCAACGGTTAAAGGTGGTGACTTTGACGCCGGTCTTGCTTATGATGGTGATGCCGACCGTATCGGTTTGGTAGATGAAAATGGAGAGATCATTTTTGCCGATCAGATCATGGCTCTTATGTTGCCCGAAATCGTGAATGAAGGAGACGAGATCCTTTTTGATGTTAAGTGCTCACAGGCGCTTGAGGAAGAGATCATCCGGCTGGGGGGAAAACCAGTTATCTGGAAGACAGGTCACTCTCTTATCAAACAGAAAATGAAAGAGCTCTCCTGTAGGTTTGGTGGGGAGATGAGTGGCCATCTCTTTTTTGCCGATGACTATTTCGGCTATGATGATGCTATTTACGTATCAGCACGGTTTATTCAAATGTTGTCTCGCCAGGATAAAAAACTTTCCGAGCTTGTAGCGGCACTACCTCAGTATCACTCCACACCGGAAATGAGACTCAACTGTTCGGACGATGAAGAAAAATTCAGGATTAACATGGAGGCAACGACTTATTTTGATGAACATTACGATTGTCTGGATATTGATGGCGTCAGGATCAGATTCACCGATGGTTGGGGGTTGGTTCGGGCATCCAATACTCAGCCGGTAATCGTTTGCCGTTTTGAAGCGAAAAGTGAAGAGAGGATGAAAGAAATCCAAAAGCTTGTTTTGGATAAGATCAGTGAGTTAGGTGATGTGGAGATTCCAGCTGATGGCTGATGATTTTTCCAGCCAAGTAGAACGATACCGAAATCTTATTGATGCGGCTCTTTTGGATATTGGTAAAAACGGTGAACCTGCCTATCTATATAAGCCCATTCGCTACGTTCTTTCCGGCAAGGGGAAACGTCTTCGTCCTTCGTTAGTATTCATTTCCGCCGAGGCCTTCGGTGCCAGTGAGAGTGAGGCTCTGCCAGCAGCCATGGCTGTTGAGATTCTTCACAACTTCTCTCTCGTTCACGATGATATCATGGACGGTGATGACCTTCGACACGGTAAAGAGACGGTTCACAAACACTGGGATAACTCTGTGGCCATCTTGGCTGGTGACGGTATTTTTTCCCTGGCCTATGATCAGCTCGCCCGTCTTGATAGTGCAGCAACAGAATGTTTGAAGGTATTTTCAAAGGCAACACTTAGGCTGTGCGAAGGCCAGGCACTGGACAAGGATTTTGAATCCCATAAAGCTGTTAGTGTAGATGATTATCTAGAGATGGTCCGGCTCAAGACAGGGACACTTCTCTCCCTCTGTTGCCGGCTCGGCGCCATCGTGGGCGGTGCATCTGCGGATCAGACTGATCAGGCTGGGCGGTTCGGCGAACGGGTGGGGCAGGCATTCCAGATTCAGGATGATATTCTTGAGATCTATTCAAGCTCAGATAATATGGGGAAGAGCCTTGGCTCTGATGTGTTGGCGGGGAAAAAAACATTTCTCACCTGCAGTGCTGAAGAGGAGAATGCTTCTCAGTGGTCTGAATTCAGGACCGGTCTCGGCAGAGGAGATTTAAGCGAAGAGATATTGCCGGCATTGCGTCAATACTTTCGAGATAACGGAATTCAAAAGGCAGGGGAGGAAAGAGTGAAACAACTGGTGAATGAGGCACTTTCATTTCTGGAAAATATCCCAAAAAATAAGCGAAAGAAATTTGAGTTGTTTGTGCAGATGGTGATAGAAAGGAAACATTAGCCATGGACTTCAGGAAGCTTGATCCGGTAGATATGCATTCTCAGATAGTCAACTTTCCTGAGCAGATTGAAGACGCATTGGCTATTGGAGAGGGTTACGATCCGAAAGGTGATTTTTCAGATATATCTTCAGTTGTGATCGCTGGGATGGGTGGTTCGGGCATAGGCGGAGACCTTATACGGGCTCTCACGGTGGACAGCGCCAACACACCCATAGAAGTGGTCCGTGATTACCGTCTGCCTGCCTGGGTTGATGGCAAAACCTTGGTCATCTGTGTCAGCTACTCCGGCAACACTGAGGAGACCCTATCGTGCTTGAAAGATGCCATTAAGCGGGGTGCAAAGGTTGCTGGTATCACCTCCGGAGGGGAAATGGAATCGAGGTTAAATGACGTTGACGGTAATGTCATCAAGATTCCCGGCGGGAATCCACCTAGAGCCTCTCTTGGTTATGTTTCCATTCCTGCCCTTGTGTTCTTGCAAAAGTGTGATTTAACTGACAAATCTATCAACAAAGACCTCCAAGACGCCTCCGGCCGTTTAAAACAACTGAGGGATGATTTTTCTAAACCGTCTGACAGTAACCCCACATTTGCTTTGGCAAAAACTGTTTATGACTCAGTACCGATCATCTATGGTGATGCTCGTTACACAGGCGCTGTAGCGCTTCGATGGCGCGGGCAGTTGGAAGAAAACGGAAAAATGGTTGCCTTTCACCACACCTTACCGGAAATGAATCACAATGAAATTGTTGGGTACAAGAATAATCCCGACTTATTGAAACGGATGGGAATTATCTGGTTGATTGATAAAGACCAGCATGAGAGAACTACGTTACGACAATCACTGACTTGTAAACTGATTGGCGAGACTGTTTGCTATCAGGAAGAAGTCCGGAGCCGAGGGACTTCCCTGGCGGAACGGTTACTCTATCTTGTCCATTTCGGAGACTGGGTCAGTTACTGGTGTGCTGTGCTGCATGGGGTTGATCCCACACCTGTGGAAAGGATAGAATCGTTGAAAGCGAAACTTGCAGAAAATGACTAATTTATCAGTTAAGAAGGTTGCATTGAGAATAGTGATCACCTAAATTAATGTAGGCTTAAATCCATTATCAATGATACCGGTAGAAGTAACACGAATCTCTTTTTATCCACCAAGCAAAGGGTACGCCGTGGTATTGCAGGAGATCGGCGGCGGTGAAAAAAAGCTACCGGTCATTGTAGGATCTTTCGAAGCCCAGGCCATTGCTCTTGCCATGGAGAAGGTGGACACGCCCCGGCCCATGACTCACGATCTTCTGACCGCTATTCTGGAAGAGATGGAAGTTGATGTTAAAGCAGTTGTTGTTACCCATCTGTCTGAAGGGACTTTTTTCGCCGGTATCAGGATAGATCTTGATGGAGACGATGAGACTGAAGTTGATTCACGTCCCTCAGATGCCATTGCGGTTGCGTTGAGATTGGGAGCGCCAATTTTTGTTGATGAATCTGTCATGAAGGAAGCAGGCGTGGAAGATGAGGAACAATCTTCCGTCAGTTTTGAGGAGTTAGTTCATAGTCATGATAACAACCGGCGTAAAATCCTCGAAGAGAAATTGCAGGAAGCTGTTGAAGATGAAGAATATGAGCAGGCAGCAAAGATCAGAGATCAGCTCATGGAAATGGAAAAAGGAGCTTCCAGCGTCTGATCAGGATTTAAAAGATTCCAATGTTATTTGAGAAGCCGCTTGTTCAGCGGCTTTTTTTGTTGGTCCGGATGCTGAAGCGTAAATTTTCCGATCAATTTTTACCGTTACTTCAAAGATCTTTTCATGTTCGGCACCTTCCGTGTCAGTAACTATAAAGCGGGGTGTTTCCGTACCGTTAGCCTGACAGTGCTCAATTAGCAGACCTTTATAATTGAGCGTCTTCCACGCCTCTCTCCGTTTATTCCAAACCGTGTTGTAAATCAGATTAATGCACGGTTCAAATCCGCCATCAAGCCTCATAGCGCCAATGAGCGATTCAAAAACATTTGCCAACTGTTTCTCAGACACTTTCGGATGATTCAGGTCTAGAGAGGGGCCCGCTTTTATGTACTTCAAGAGATTCAGGGAGGCCCCCATCTTAGCCAGATATCCTTTTTGTACAAGTGTTGACCGCCGTTGAGTTAGCAATCCTTCTCTTGCTTGAGGGAATTCCCTGATGAGCAGATCCGACACCACCTGATCAAGGACAGCGTCTCCCAAAAACTCCAGCTGCTCGTAATTTCCAATAACCTCGGAATTTTTTGATTTGTGTGTCAACGCTGCGTTAAGTAGGGAGGAATTGCGAAAAAAATAGTTGAGTGCATGCTGAAGCTCTATGAGTTGTCCATCTTTGTGAACGAAGCGCCAAATAAGTTGTCTGTAAAACTTTTTGAGCAGGCTTAGTCCTCCCACTGCTTTACAACAAGAACGGCGTTGTGTCCGCCAAAACCAAAAGTGTTTGACATAGCCACATTGACCTCTCTCTCAGATGAAACATTGGGTGTATAGTCGAGGTTGCAATCTGGATCGGGCGTTTCATAATTGATAGTGGGGGCAATCTTATTTTCTAGAATAGTCATGATACAGGCGACGGCCTCGATCCCACCGCTGGCTCCTAAAAGGTGTCCAGTCATAGACTTGGTTGAACTGACACTCAAGCTGTTGGCATGTGCCCCAAACAGTTCCCGAATAGCTGCAGTTTCATTCTTATCATTGTACGGCGTGGACGTGCCATGTGCATTAATATAGTCAATATCTTCAAGATTGAGATCAGCGTCGGAGATTGCTCTTTTCATGGCACGAACAGCACCTTCGCCGCCGGGGGCGGGAGCAGTGATATGAAAGGCGTCGCCGGTGGCGCCGTAGCCGGCTACCTCACCGTAAATAGTAGCGTCTCTGGCAGTGGCATGGTCCGCCGCTTCCAGCACAAGAAGCCCTGCCCCTTCACCCATGATAAAACCGTCCCGTTTCAGATCGAACGGCCGAGATGCTTCCTCCGGTTCATCATTATTGGTTGAGAGAGCTTTCATGTTTGAAAAACCGGCATAGGCAATAGGTGTGATTGCAGCTTCGGAACCTCCGGTAAGGATGACATCAGCGTCTCCGTACTGAATGAGTCTGTAGGCGTCGCCGATTGCGTTTGTGGCACTGGCACATGCTGAAACAACACTGTAGTTTGGACCTTTCATTCCCCATCGAATTGAAATGTGTCCCGGTGCGATGTCCGGAATGAACATGGGGATAAAGAAAGGGGAAATGGCACGGGGACCACGGTTGATCATTTTCCGGTTCTGGTCTTCCATGGTCTGGAGACCGCCTACGCCTGAACCGAGGATGACACCGAATCGGTCCATGTCATTAATGCCGTTTTGCAGATTGGCATGCTTTAATGCCTCGTCTGCAGCGGCCATGGCCAAAACTGCGAATTCGTCGAGGCGATTCAGCTCCTTTTTATCGAGATAGTCTTCGGGCTGAAAATTCTTTACCTCACCGCCAATCTTGACGGCGAAATCCGAGGTATCGAATTTGGTAACAGTGGATATCCCGCTTTTGCCAGCGAGCAGACAGTCCCAGAAATGATGAACACCCACACCGAATGGGGAAACAATTCCCATCCCTGTGACCACGACGCGCCGTGGCACGGTTATCAGTTGCCGTGAGAGTCTATATAGTCTACGGCGGAGCCTACAGTGGTAAGCTTCTCGGCTTCCTCATCAGGAATTTCCATGCCGAACTCTTCCTCGAGCTGCATAATCAACTCAACTGTATCAAGGGAATCGGCGCCAAGATCATCAACGAACGATGCTTCAATATTGATCTTATCCTCATCAACACCGAGCTTGTCCATGATAACTTCCTTCACCTTGTCGAAACTGGACATCTGTTTTCTCCTTTACATGTAGAGACCGCCATTAACGGCTATTGTCTGCCCTGTAATGTAAGCTGCTTCATCGGAAGTTAGAAATAGTGCAGTTGCGGCAATCTCTTCCGTTTTCCCAGTTCTCCCTAGGGGAATCTGTTTGATCATTTCTTCTCTCATTTTATCGCTCAAATCAGTCGTCATGTCAGTATCAATGTAACCCGGGGCGATGGCGTTAACGGTGATATTACGTGATGCCAGTTCACGAGCGACGGTTTTTGTGAGGCCGATTATGCCGGCCTTTGCTGCTGAATAGTTGGCCTGCCCCGGATTCCCCATCATACCTGACACTGATGTGATATTAATAATCCTGCCGAAACGGTTTTTCATCATGTGAGGTGTGACTGCCTTTATGCCATTGAAACATCCTTTGAGGTTCACATCGATCACACTATCCCAGTCTCCTTCTTTCATTCTGAGTAAAAGGTTGTCTTTAACAATGCCTGCATTATTTACAAGCACATCAACGCTCCCAAACTTTTCCGCAGATTTTTTCACAGCTTCTTCAAAGGCGGTCATTTCCGAAACATCTATAGGTGCAGCCAATGCGGTTCCGTCGTTTTCTTCAATCTCAGAAACTATCTTTTCAAGGTCCTTCACAGTTCTGCTGGTGCAAGTCACCTTGATGCCGCTCTCAGCAAACTTTTTAGCAATAGCACGACCAATTCCGCGGGAGGCACCAGTGATGAATGCCGTTTTTACTTTAGGCAAGGGCCAACTCCTTTATCTGATCAAACCGCTCTATGCCTCTTGTTGCAAGGGTACGATCTATGCGGCGATTTAGTCCCTGAAGAACGCGGCCAGGACCGACTTCAACAAAATCAGTTACTCCTAAATTCTGGAGAGTTTCTACAGTTTCAATCCACCGGACCGGATTGTCGAGCTGGCGAATCAAATTTTCTTTAATCATTTCCGGTTCCGAAACAGCCTCAGCGGAAACATTCATCACAATGGGAAACTGTGCACGGCTCAGGCTGATGTCATCAAGTGCCTTTTTCATGGACATTTTCGCGGTCTCCATAAGTGGAGAATGGAAAGCTCCGCTCACGTTCAGTTCAATTGCTTTTTTGGCGCCTGATTTTGTTGCCAGCTTCATGGCATTTTTTACCGCATCAACATTTCCGGAAATTACAATTTGCTCCGGAGAATTGAAATTCGCCGGTACCGCCACTTCCGCTCCCTCAGATGCTTCATCACAGATGCATTCCACAGCGTCAGCATCAAGTCCGATAACTGCCGCCATAGTACCGGAGCGTTCCTGTCCAGCTTGGCTCATGGCGTTACCCCGGAGTTTGACCAGTGTCAGAGCCTCTGTGAAGGTGAAAACATTAGCGGTTGTCAGAGCAGAATATTCGCCGAGACTGTGCCCGGCTGAAAAACTTGGTGTAAGTCCTCCCGCCATCACAAGTTCTGCCAGTACAACGCTTACAACGAAAAGAGCAGGTTGAGTGATTTCGGTCTGCCGAAGAGTTTCTTCTGGTCCCTCGAAAGAGAGTTTTGCTAGATCCATGCCCATAATGTCATTGGCTTCTTCGTATCGTCTCTTTGCTGAAGCGGAGGTTTCAACCAAATCTTTTCCCATCCCAACTTTTTGGGAACCTTGGCCCGGAAAGAGGAAAGCTGTACTCATACGCACTTTCCCCATCTTACGAGGGTAGCTCCCCAGGTAAATCCTGCCCCGAACGCCGCCAGGACGACAAGGTCTCCTTCTAGCAACCGGCCTTCATTGACGGCCTCACTTAAACTGATGGGGATGGTGCCAGCGGTGGTGTTGGCAGCTCGGTCTATGTTGATAAACACTTGTTCTTTACTGAGACCCAGCCGCTCAGCACTGGCATCAATAATTCGTTTATTAGCTTGGTGTGGAATAAAAAGAGTCACATCTTTAGTTGAGAAGTTGTTTCTTTCCAAAAGTGCCTGAGCGGCATCAGCCATTCCCCGAACCGCCGACTTATAAACCTCTCGGCCGTCTTGCTTAAGGTAATGAAGCCGCTGCTCTACCGTTTCGAGGGTTGCGGGCTGGCGGCTGCCTCCGGCGGGCATGTATAGCCGGTTACCACCACTGCCATCCGTGTACATGACCGAATCAACAATCCCGTTTTCATCGTTAGTTGGTTCAAGAAGAACGGCTCCCGCGCCGTCGCCGAAGAGAACACATGTAGCTCGATCTTCATAATCCAAAACAGAAGTCATGGTATCGCCACCGATGACCAACACTTTTTTGTGTTTCCCACTTTCAATTAGGCTGGCTCCGATCCCTAAAGAGAAAATGAAGCCTGAACATGCGGCGTTCAGGTCAAACGCCCAGGCGTTCGTAGCACCAATAGCATCTTGGACAAGTGCGGCAGTAGAGGGGAAAAACATATCAGGTGTAATGGTACCGACAATAATGACATCAATCTCCCGAGCACTTGTGCTGCTTTTTTTCAGAATCTGTTCTACAGATTTGATTCCCATGTGGGATGTGGCTTCTCCTTTAGCCACAACGCGACGCTCCAGGATGCCTGTCCTGCTTTGAATCCATTCATCGGAAGTGTCAACAATCTGCTCGAGTTCGGCATTCGTCATGACGCGATCTGGAAGATAATGGGAAACGGCTGAAATGGTTGCTTGCAAAGCTATGTGTATTTTTCAATTAGCGAGACAGTTGATGATATATCATCTTTTATGGATCCAATCAGATCGGTCTCGACACATTTCTTTGCTGCAAATATGGCGTTCTTAATCGCACGAGCTGGAGAACTACCATGACAAATGATAACAACACCGTTTACACCAAGCAAGGGTACCCCACCGTACTCTTCGTATTCGAAGTGCTGCATGGCTTTGGAGAAGATGGATTTGAACAGTTTTTTTTCTTTAGCCGAATTGACTTGATCTTTTAGCCGTTGTGAAACATCCCGATGGACGTGGGCTATCCACCCTTCTGCTAATTTCACGATATTATTGCCCAGAAAACCGTCACAAACTATAACATCAACATTTCCTTCAAAGAGGTATCTGCTTTCAATATTTCCTTTGAATGACGGAATACATTTTTTCATCAGTTCGTGAGATTCCACATAAACTTCGGTACCCTTTGTTTCCTCAGTACCGATATTCAGTAGTCCTACTGAAGGATTCTCCACTCCTTGAATGTGGGTCATATATTTCGATGCCATTGAGGCAAATTGAACGAAATGAGTCGGTTTGGATTCTGAATTAGCTCCGGCATCACAAAGAACAAAACCGGTTTTGCCTACAGGTATGAAGACACCAAGCCCCGGTCGCTTAACTCCCTCAATTCTGCCAAGGAGAAGTAGTGAAGCGGCCAAGATAGCCCCTGTGCTTCCTGCACTCACAAAAGCTTTCGCTTTATCTTTATTTATCAGATTTATTCCGGAAACAATTGAAGAATCTGGCTTTTGTTTCATCACTTGAGAGGGCCGATCCGTCATTTCTACTTGTTGTGAAGTATGGTGAATATCGACAGAAGATGGTTCATTTGAATCAGTCAAGCTTTCTTGGATCTTGGACTCATCGCCTGTAAGAGTAAGATCAATTGAAGGATCAATTGATACGGCTTCCAGAGCACCTTTGATGACTTCTGACGGTGCGTGGTCACCCCCCATGGCATCAACGACTATTCTCATCGTGATTGCTAGCTGGTAGGCGTAGTTACCGGCCGGCCCCTGTAATAGCCACAGTTGGGACATGCCCTATGGGGCATCTTGGGTTGATTACATTGCGGACAGGTTGAGATGGTTGGTGTCTTCGTTTTCCAGTGTGTCCGCCTTTTTCTACCGCGGGCTTTTGACTGTTTTCTTTTTGGAAGAGCCATATTAATTCTCCATGTCAGACAGGTTTATTTCTTTCAGAGGAGCCCACCGTTCATCCATCTCCTCCTTTTTACATTTGCAACTAGAGGTGTTCAGATTTACGCCGCATCCAGCACAAAGTCCTTTGCACTCTTTGCTACAAATTTCCTTCATAGGCCTCTCGAGAACGATCGAATCTCGTAAAGCAGGTGATATATCAATTTCATTTTGATCAGTAGAGAAAAACATTATGTCAGAATTTGAGGTCTCATTTAACATAGAAGGGTCTTCAGCCACAAGTATTCGGAAAGCTCCCTTTACAGTTTTATCGTAGATTTTCAGACATCGGTCACAGGTCTCTTTCAGATCAGCGGTAACTTCACCTCGTACATCCAGAGTAGAACCACTTCTTTTGATTTTCATTGTTACGGGAAGATTATCTTTTAATAAGGATAAATCGTCAAGTCCCAGTTCACTGATCGATACAGTACGCTGAAACGCTCCAGAAGATTCGTAAAGTTCTCGTCGAGATAATCTCATTACAATAGCTGTCAAATTACCCTTTGAACAAACTGCAAGTCAAGTACTCCTGCCGATATGAGATTAGATCAACTGAATAAGAAAAAAGGGGCGTGTCGCCCCTTTTTTAACAGCTTTATTGCCTTAGTAATTAAGTTTCCTCGGACGATTCGCCCTCATTTTCATCGCTATCATCAGCACTTTCGTCTGAATTATCATTTGATTCATCATCTGATTCGTCCGTCTCTTCTTCAGTGTCATCCGTTGAAGAATCTGAATCTAAGGACCAGTCATCTTCGTTGTCCAGCTCCAGCTCTTCTTCATCTTTCCTTTCGAGAAGATTTTCCTCATCGGTCTTCATCCTGAAAATTACCACAGCAATCGTCTGAGCCACAACCTTCACACTGAGTCCATATGAGAGTACGGTGCCGACAATTAAGAAAAGTGAGAGAGCAACAAATACAGCGCCGAAGTATTCCATTGGGCCGAGAGCCCCAGATGCATCCGGGAGATAGGAGTGTACATCGTTAATATTAAACGCTTCTGTGATGGGAGAGATAGGTTCCAAAACCGTGTCAGAGGCCCATGATACCATTCTATGAAGTTTTGAACCCATTAGCGAATCATGCCCGAAAACAATATTGATCAGGCCGTAACCCATGCACATGAAGGAAGAGAAGATGGCCATACCAGCATAAACAAGTGCATAGCTTAAGGGGAGATAGAGCAGTGTTCTCCACGGCTGAGACCAGGTTATGGAGTAATTCTGGAACACGGCGCCCATTGTATCTTCTTCCATAGTGCCCACAACAGCATGGGTGAAAAAGATCGATACAACCAGAACAACTGTTGTGTAAGCCACAAAAACAGAACCGAAGAACCAGAGTAGGTAGGGTATGCCGAAGAAAAGCTCACCGAGAAACGGAATTTTTCCGATGAGAGCAAAGACAGCAGCCATAACAACGAAAAAGAGCGCAATAACAGCAATGGAGAGATGAGTAAAAACAGGTGCATGCCAGTGTTTCTTGACAAACTTCCATGCGTCGCCGGAGGAATAAAACTCGTCTCCTTTGAGCTGCTTATAAGTTACTCGGGCTACAGCAGTAGCACCCAATAGAATAGAAACGAACCAGGCGAGGCACCCCAACAGCCAGATAACCAAGGCTACCACACCGAAATCATTTCCCATGAGACATGGATAGAGGCCGTACTCAGCCCATACCTCTCCCATAGACCAGCCGTCTACAAGAAAAGAGAGATGAGTGAGAACAAAGTAGGCAACATATCCCACAAGATTTGCCTGAAGAAGAATCCAAATTTTCTTTCCTCCCAGCGCAAGTCGTGGTGCCCGAAAGATATCCCTGACATCAAAGTGAAGTTTCATAGGTTGCATTTTATTATTCCTTAACTAATTTAATTGAACTACTGATCCACTCGGACTTTGTCTACCCAAGAAACGAGGCCAATCCTTGCATTGATTTCAGCTGATGCTTTCTTTGCCTCAATCCGTGAATTAAAGGCACCAACCCGAACCCTGTACCACAATTCATCTGTTTTTTCAAAATGTGCTTTTTGAATATAGGCATCGTAGCCCAATTTTTTGAGATCGTCCATTTTTTCTTCGGCTTCTCTTAAGGTTGATTCGGAATAGATCTGTATGGTAAATCTTCCTTCGACTGAAGCTAACGCTTCTACTTTTGGTGCCGTTTTCTTTACCGGTTTAGTTTCATATTTTACAGTAGAAGTCGGTGGGGGAGGTGTTATTTTTTCCGCGGGTGGTTCCGGCGTTGGAACTTCAGGTATTGGAAGTTCTTCAGCTGTCACCGTTTCTTCAACTTTTTCTGTCTCAGCAAGGCGGGAGTCTACCGAGATCTCAGCCATGGCGCTAGAGGAGATCTTGAAATGATATTCATTGGTAACCACAGCCTCGCCAGTGTCATTGAAAACGATAAATTCAAATTTGTAGTCACCGGGGACATCTGGCTTAAAGGCCATTTCGCGCCCTTCTTGGCGAATGTAGAGATCACTGTAAGTGACCAGACTTTCATCTGGGAAAGAGAGGATATCCCAACCGTAAGACGGATTTTCTACACTCAAGGGTTTTTCAATCTGAATGGTGTAATAGTTGCCAACCGTCCCCTGGTGTGAGCTGTAACTCTCACACGCTGTTAATGTTAATAAAAGAAGAAATAGAAAAGGAATGTATAGTTTCGAGGATGGCATATGTACTGAATGCGCGTTTAGGCCATGGGAATTTCGAGGGAAGGAAAGAAAAATGCAATTTCTTTTACAGCATTCTCATCGGAGTCAGATCCGTGAACAGCATTGTTCTGAACGTTATCAGCGAAATCTCTTCGAATTGTTCCTCCTTCAGCTTTATCAGGATTTGTGGCGCCTATTAAATCTCTAAAAGATGTAACAGCATCCTCTTTTTTGAGTGCAATGGGTACACACGGTTTTGAAGTCATGAATTCCACAAGGTCATTGAAGAAAGGCCGCTCTGAATGAACGGCATAGAAAGCTTCAGCTCTTTCCCTGGTAAGCATTACTTGTTGCATGGCGAGGATTTGAAAACCGCCGTCAAGAATTCGATCAATGATTTTCCCTGTATTGTTCTTACTGACTGAGTCTGGTTTAATAATCGCTAAAGTGTGATTTCCCAAGTTTAATTCCCCAATTGTTGCTGCATCGTAATTCCAATGTCGGCCGGACTTTCCACCACCGAAATCCCAACATCTCTGAGGGCCTTCATTTTATCAGTTGCCGTCCCTTTTCCCCCAGCGATGATGGCTCCTGCATGCCCCATTCTTCTTCCTGGGGGTGCTGTTTGTCCCGCAATGAATGCCACAACAGGTTTGTTGAATCCGGACTTTTGCATCCATACTGCCGCTTCTTCTTCAGCTGAACCGCCGATTTCGCCAATAAGAACAACACCTTCGGTACCGTCATCCTCGGCAAAGAGTCCAAGCAGATCAATAAAGGTGCTACCGATGATGGGATCGCCGCCGATACCAACACAGGTGGACTGACCGATACCCAACTCCGTCAGCTGATATACTGCTTCGTAGGTGAGCGTGCCACTTCTTGAGATAACTCCGATTGAACCCTCTTTGTGAATAAAACCTGGCATGATGCCGATCTTTGCTTTTTCGGGAGAAATAATGCCAGGACAGTTTGGTCCAATCATTCTTGTTTTCATTCGATGAAGGAAGTTTTTCACTTTTACCATATCAGCGGCAGGAATGCCTTCGGTAATGCATACCACTAACTCTACACCGGCGTCGGCAGCTTCCATAATGGCGTCGGGGCCAAAGGGAGGAGGAACGAAAATAACAGAGGCGTTGGCATCTGTATTATTTACCGCTTCTGCAACGGTGTTGAAAACAGGCAAGTCAAAATGGGTCTGGTTTCCCTTGCCAGGAGTGACACCGCCCACCACATTTGTGCCGTAGCCAATCATCTGTTCAGTGTGGAAAGAGCCTTCCTTGCCGGTAATTCCCTGGACGATGACCCGGGTATCTTTGTCAAGGAGGATGCTCATTCCTGTGCCGCCTTAACTGCTTTTTCGGCACCGTCCTTTAGGCTGATGGCGACAAGGAAATCGAGAGAGGATTCTTCCAGTAATGTAGCGGCTTCCTTGGCATTTGTCCCCTCAAGGCGAACCACAACAGGCACTTTAACATTTATTGCTGACATCGCATCAACAACACCTTGCGCCACACGGTCACATCGGACAATGCCACCGAAGATGTTAATGAGTATTGATTTAACATTAGGATCAGTAAGAATCAGTTTAAAACCTCTTGATACTGTTTCAGGATTGGCCACACCGCCTACATCGAGAAAATTTGCCGGCTCACCACCTGACAATTTGATGATGTCCATAGTGGCCATGGCGAGGCCGGCACCATTTACCATGCATCCTACATTTCCATCTAGCTTGATGTAATTGAGCTGGTAGCTGGCTGCTTCCATTTCACTGGGTAACTCTTCTGAGGTGTCCCGCATTTCCTCAACATTACTGTGGCGATAAAGACCGTTATCGTCAAAATTCATTTTAGCATCCAGTGCCATAACTTGTCCGTTACCTGTTACCACCAAGGGATTGATTTCAGCAAGGGAACAGTCGTAACTGTCAAACGTTTTCCAAAGAGCCATAAATGTTTTAACACCATTCTTTACCTGATCGCCCTCCAGCCCCAGGGCAAACGCAAGTTGACGTGCCTGGAATGTGGTAAGGCCAAATTCTGGGTGGATCCACACTTTCACGATTTTTTCCGGCGTTTCCGCCGCAACCTTTTCGATCTCAACGCCTCCTTCCGTGGATACCATGAATACAAAATTCTCCGTAGAACGGTCTAGAACAATTCCGGCGTAGAGCTCCCGGGCAATGTCTACCCCTTCTTCAACGAGTAACCGGTTCACCTCTTTGCCTTCATGCCCTGTCTGGTGAGTCACCAGGTTCATCCCGAGAATCTGACCAGCCAACTCCCGAACTTCCTCTAAGCTTTTGGCAATCTTAACACCACCGCCCTTGCCGCGGCCGCCGGCGTGAATTTGTGCTTTCAACACCCATAGATCGCTGCTCATTGCTTCCGCTGCTTTCACAGCTTCATCAACAGAAAAAGCTGGGGTGCCTGCCGGTACCGGGACGCTGTTCTGCCTGAGAATCTCTTTAGCCTGATACTCGTGAATCTTCATGGTTAATTAGTTATGACCGTGCCTGTTTCTCCTAGAAGTGCTTCAGCTAAGGAATCGATGGCTGAGATGAATACACGCTCGCCCCCTCTATTGATGAAATCCATAGCTGCGGAAATTTTTGGTTCCATGGTGCCGGGTGTGAACTGTCCTTCCTTTAGGTAAGTTTGTGCCTCCGTTACTGTCATGTGGTGAATAGGTGTCTCGTTTTTCTGTCCGAAGTTGAGAAATACAGTTCTGACATCTGTCAGTATAAAAAAATCACCGGCGCCAATTTCGTGTGCCACTATGGCTGATGCAAGGTCTTTGTCTACAACGGCATCAAAACCTTCCAGATCACCACTATCCATGGTGTAGACGGGTATGCCGCCCCCACCGGCGGCGATCACAATTTTTTCTGCATCCACCAGTTCCCGGATGGCATCTGCCTCTACAATTGAGATCGGTTTAGGAGAAGGGACCACCCGTCGCCAGTCTCCGGAAGATGTTTCTCTTACAGTCCAGTTGAAACGGTCAGCCAAAGCTGAAGCTGTTTTTCTATCGTAACGTTGGCCGATCTCTTTGGATGGATTTTTTATTTCAGGATCGTTCTTATCCACCAATACCTGCGTGATAATGGTGACCACATCTTTATGGATATTTTCTCGCTTCAGAAGGTTTTGAATAGACTGTTGGATCATGTATCCTATGCCCCCTTCAACATCCGCTACACAAATTCCTAAAGGGAGGATAGGTGCTTTATCAGCGGTCAGCTCCGTTCTTAGTAAGGCATTTCCCACCTGGGGACCGTTGCCGTGGGTGATGACAAGGTTGTACCCTTCCGAAATGAGGTGCCTGATGGCGCTCAGACTCTCCCGCGTGTGGATGAATTGGTTGGCGATAGTATCCACTTCTCCTTTGGGAGAGATGGCGTTTCCGCCCAGTGCCAGAACGGCGGTTCTGTTTCTATTTGATGTCATTTCGTGAAAGGTTCCAGTACATTAGCTACCATTGGTCTACCAGTTTCTTTCAAATTGTATGTTACACGAACCGAAGGCTTTTCAATATGAAGCAGTCTTCGCAGATCTATAGGTGTTCCGATTATCACTACGTCACAATCGGCGGCATTGATAGTGGCTTCCAGATCTTTTATTTGCTGTTCGCCATAGCCCATGGCGGGCAACAGTTTTCCAATGTCAGGATAGGACTCAAACGTTTCTGCGATTGTGCCGGTGATCCACGGCCTTGGATCAACGATTTCAGTTGCGCCAAATTTCTCCGCTGCTACTATGCCAGCGCCAAACTTCATTCCACCGTGCGTCAGAGTGGGACCATCTTCCACCACGAGACACCGCTTTCCCTTGATAACATCAGGTTTCTCAACTGTTACAGGTGATGCAGCTTCAATGATGGTGGCACCGGGATTAACCGAAGCTATGTTAGCCTTTACTGTTGCGATGTTCTCAGGTTCGGCCGTGTCCATCTTGTTGATAACTACTACGTCTGCCATCAGGAGATTCGATTCACCGGGATAGAACAACAGCTCGTGTCCAGGCCGATGAGGATCTACGACCACAAGAAAGAGATCTGACTTGTAGAACGGCATATCGTTATTGCCGCCGTCCCAGAGGATAATGTCCGCTTCCTTTTCAGCCTTGTCCAGGATAGCTTTGTAATCAACACCAGCGAACACTACCGATCCACGGTCAATATGAGGTTCATATTCCTCCATCTCCTCGATGGTGCAGTCATAATTCTTCAGATCTTCAATGGTAGCAAATCGCTGGACTTTTTGTTTATTCAGATCACCATAGGGCATGGGATGACGAATAACGGCCACACTTATTCCTGCTTCAGTCAGTACTTCTGCCACTCGCCGAGTCGTCTGACTTTTCCCAGATCCGGTTCTGACAGCGCCGATTGCTATTACCGGTTTATTAGATTTGATCATTGTCTTTTCGCCACCCAAGAGCTTGAAATTTGACCCGCACTTCAGGACTTCTGACGCCTTGTGCATGACGTATTCATGAGAAACATCACTGTAAGCAAAGACAACATCGTCAACCTTAAATTCAGATATAAGTCGAGACAGATCAACCTCATCCAGAATGGGAATCCCGTCGGGATAAAGTTCACCACTAAGCTCGGGTGGATATAACCGTCCTTCGATGTTGGGGATTTGCGTTGCCGTGAAGGCAACTACCTTACTTTGAGGATCGTTACGGTATATTACATTGAAATTATGAAAATCACGCCCGGCGGCTCCCATAATTAGAACCCGTGTTCTGTTCATATCTATTCACGCCTTTCGTAGTCTGTGTATTATTCTATAATAACTCCATACCGAAACGGTTGGTAGAAGAGTTGCTTGAAAAAGGGTATATGCTAACTAAAGCCAAAGAAGCTTCTGAACCCAAGAATCTTTTGGATTAACTTGATCATTCGTCAGCCATGAATGGATACCTATAATCTTTGGGGGGGTCGAAGTTTTCCTTGATGGTCCTCTGAGAAACCCAGCGTGCTAAGTTCCAGATAGAACCTGCCTTGTCGTTCGTTCCTGATGCCCTGCTGCCGCCGAATGGTTGCTGACCTACCACAGCCCCCGTTGGTTTGTCATTGATATAAAAATTTCCTGCGGCATGAGTGAGTGCTTTTGAGGCATCATCGATGGCTTTTCTATCTTGAGACACAACACATCCTGTCAGGGCGTAGATGGATGTTTGATCGACCAATTGCAGTATTTCCTGCCATTCATTTGGATCGTAAACATAAATAGTCAGGACGGGGCCGAATATTTCTTCTTCCATTGTTTTGAAATGGGGGTTGGTAGTAATGATTGTAGTCGGTTCAATAAAGTAACCAACCGAGTCGTCATATCCTCTGCCCGTGAGAATCTCGGCGTCGGACGATTCTTTTGCATAGTCGATGTAGTTCACGATAGAGTCGAAAGCGGCCTTGTCGATAACTGCATTCATGAAGTTAGTGAAATCTTCTACATCGCCCATCTTGATTGATTTCACCTCTGCAACATACCGTTCTTTGATCTCTGGCCAGATGGTTGATGGAATGTAAGCCCGCGAGAGGGCAGAGCATTTCTGGCCTTGGTATTCAAATGCTCCACGCACCATACAGGTAACTAAGGCGTCGAGATCGGCAGATTCATGAGCTACACAGAAATCTTTGCCTCCCGTCTCTCCCACGATGCGAGGATAAGTAGCATAGCCGGCGATGTTTTCTCCAACTGTTTTCCACATGGACTGAAAGACATTTGTTGAGCCGGTAAAATGAATTCCAGCCAGATCGGTATTCGGCAAAACATTTGGTCCAACTTTAGAGCCTGGTCCCGGGATGAAATTGATAACGCCGTCTGGAATGCCTGCTTCCTGGAAAAGTTTCATCAGGTAATATGCAGGGAAGACAGCGCTGGAAGCCGGCTTCCATAGTACTACGTTCCCCATAAGAGAAGGTGCTGTGGGAAGGTTGGCCCCAATGCTGGTGAAATTGAATGGACTAACCGCAAAAACAAAACCCTCCAGAGGTCGATGCTCGATCGTGTTCTTGATGGGAGGAGGAGAATGCATGGGCTGAAAGGTATTAAGTTCCTGAGCATAATAGGGGTTGAAGTTGAAAAAGTCCACTACTTCGCATGCTGAATCGATTTCAGCCTGGTAAACTGTCTTGCTCATGTTGAGCATAGTGGAGGCATTAAGAATCTGTCGCCATTTACCTGCAGCCAGCTCACCCATTTTTAGGAAGATTTTAGCCCGCTCTTCAAAAGGAGTAGTGGACCAGCTTTTCCACGCTTCGCCGGCTACCTCAATGGCCTGTTTTACCTCCGATTCACCGGCCTGATGAAAATGGGCAAGAACATGCTTATGGTTGTGGGGAATGATACACTTCTGGGTGTTACCAGTCTTTATCTCCTGACCGCCAATGATAATCGGGATTTCAATTTCCTTGCCTTTCAGTTCATCTAGCGTGGCTTTCAGTTCTTTCCGCTCAGGCGTGCCTGGAGCGTAGGATTGAACAGGATCATTTTCAGGTTTGGGAACGGTAAAATCAGTCATGAATCGAAGTCCTTTCAGTGTATAAGTATTGAAAACGAGTAGGCAAATTTAGGCGAAGGATTAAGTGACAGGCAAGTTGGCACTGGTCCACCTAAGTGTTGAGTAGTAGTGCACTTCCCAGAACCACACACGTAACCATAAAGCAGTCCAAACCTATTTTACAAGTCTAAGCACTTTTTCAGGAGGCCGGCCCAAGACAGCCTGCTGGTCACTGACCGCAATAGGTCGCTCCATCAGTTTGGGGTGCTTGGCCATGGTACTGAACAGGAAGTCATCATCTTCAAACGAGTCTTTCAGGTTGAGTGCTTTAAACTCAGCCTCGCCTTTCCGGATAAACTGATTTGGTCTAAGACCCATCATTTCCGCCAAGGATCGTAGGATCGATTCATCGGCAGGATTCTTTAAATATTCGATGATCTCCGGTTCAACTCCTTTTTCCCTGAGAAGCAGCACGGCTTCCCGGCTTTTTCGTCAACGGGGATTATGATAAAGTGTGATCTTACTCATCAGTAGAAACTCCCATATTTGGTTGTCGTTTTGTCTAGCCTAATTTAATGCACAAGCGAGACCCTACCGATTTTAATCTCTCTATTATGATTGATTTAGACAGAACTTGTAGGTAATTTCGAGCCTCCGCGATTAATCCGAGGAGACAACTTTACATAACCTTCATCTTTCGAGTAAGTAGATGAATATAGTCAAGAATGGTATAGGTTCGGCAGGCTGGGTATCCGGCGACATAGCTATCGACTTAGGAACGGCCAACACTTTGATTTGGATTCCTTCCAAGGGTATTATCATTAATGAACCTTCCATTATTGCAAGAAATATTAATGATGGATCTGTTCTGGCTGTAGGTAAGGAGGCCAGCTTGATGGTTGGGAAGACACACCGGGATATAGAAACAATCAATCCCCTCAAGGATGGTGTCATTGCAGACTTTGAAGCAACAGACGGGATGCTCCTAGGTTTTGTTAAGAAAATCAATTTCAGTCCCATCGCACGGTTCAAAATGGTGATTTGTGTGCCGAGCGGTGTAACGGGGGTAGAGCGAAAGGCGGTGCGGGATTCCGCTGAACGTGCTAACGGAAAGGAAGTTTACCTTATCGAAGAACCGGTGGCCGCTGCCATAGGAATCGGTATAGATATTTCCAAACCGGTGGGGAATATGATTGTGGATATCGGCGGCGGCACCTCCGAGATCGCCGTCATTGCCCTCAATGGGGTAGTAACCAAAGAGACGATCAAGATCGCTGGGCACGAGATGGATGAAGCTATAGTTCAATGGTTTCGCAATGAACACAAACTTGACGTCGGTGAGCCGACGGCTGAGAAGATCAAGAAAAAAGTCGGCACCGCAATGCGAATGGATCAAGCGCCTATCCAAATAAAAGGGCGGGATTTGGTTTCAGGTATACCCAAAACGGTTGAAGTCTCCTCTGATGAGGTTCGTCAAGCTTTGAAGGACTGTGTTACTCAGATCGTCGATGTAATAAAAAGAGCACTTGAGAAGACACCCCCCGAACTCGCCGTCGATGTCCTTGAAAGGGGCATTATTCTTACCGGTGGAGGTTCAATGCTTAAAGGACTCGATCAAAATATCAGAGAGAGAACAAATCTTCCTACAAACTTATCTGAAAATCCTCTCACAGACGTGGTGAGAGGTACCGGTATGGTTTTGTCCAACATTAAGAAGTACACAGATGTGCTTATGTAGCTGTTGATGCGAAAGCTCTTCGGCTTTATTGTTGATAATCGTGACTGGTTCTCTCTCACTTTCTCTATAGCGCTCTCACTCTTCCTCCTCTCGAATAACGAATCACCTGATGTTCAGATCCTCCGAGGGAAGTTCAATTCCGTTCTGTCTGTCATTTATGCACCCGTGAACTGGGTACAGGGGATTGGTACCCTGCGGGAAGAGAATGACGCTCTTAGAGCAAAGGCTGTGCAGCTTTCTCTTCTCAATTCTGAACTGTTGCATTACAAGACTGAGAATGAGCGTCTTAAAGCAATGCTGGATTATAAGGAATCGGTTGGCACATTTCTTCTACCAGCCCGGGTGGTCAGCACTGGTCTTTCGCCCCTCATGAGAGTGGTGAATATCAATGTCGGTTCTCAACAAGATGTGAGGCCAAACCTTGCCGTGGTAAGTGTTGACGGGGTGGTGGGGAAAACCGTCTCAGTCGGCCCGGCAACAACAGTGGTTCAACTCATGGTAGACTACAGCTTTCGGCTGAGCGTCAAGCTGGAAAAAAGTGGGACTACAGGTATTATGCGTTGGAGAGAAGGTGACATTTTCGAGGTGTGGGAGATCCCCAAAGCCACAGAGATTGAAGTGGGTGAAAGGATTATCACTTCAGGCTTTAGCGACATATTCCCGCCAAACCTTGCAGTTGGATTTGTTTCAGGTATTATTGACCGGCCTGAAATGATGCACAAGATAGCCGTGGCGAAAGCCAACACAGACTTTACCACATTGGGACATTTATTTGTTTTAAGCGGTGAATAATGGTGAATCGCGCGCTACCTTTTTTGACCGGTTTGGCAGCACTGTTTCTTCAGATGATGCTCAGCGATTTTCTCACCATAAGAGGCCTCCGGCCTGATTTTATTCTAATTTTCGTGGTTTATCTTTCCCTCAGGTGGGGTAGCCTCGCAGGGATTATTGCCGGGTTTAGTCTTGGGTTGGTGGAAGATTTTTTAAGTGCTGGTTCGCTTATGGGCCTGGCCCCTCTTACAAAGTCAATTACAGGATTCCTAGTTGGGAGACTTCAGGGAAGATACAACCGCATGAGTCCTATCACTTTTCATGCTACTTGGGTCGGGATAATGATGGTTCATTTCTTTATTTTCATTTATGTCAATTATCAGTCTGTCTATGTAACCAACCCTGGTATCTTTTGGCAGACATACATCTTCGCCGCAGTCTACACATCTATTTTCATAGGTATACTTCAGATGATTATACCTCTCAGCAAAGTAAAACCGCCGCCCAAGTGAGGACGCCGTGCTAAGAACAGAAATCTATATTCCCGCCCGAAGACGAGACGTCGTTTCTCTGGTAATCCTGCTGTTGTTTGCTCTGCTATTGGGGCGGTTTTATTATCTTCAGATTTACAGATATGAAAAATACAGTCTTCTGGCCGATGCGAATAGGATTCGCATGGTCACCCAACCGGCACCGCGAGGTAATATCCTAGACAGGAAAGGTGAAATTCTCGCCGCCAACCAGTCCATTTACGCCATATCAGTTATTAAGGATGAACTTATTGATGAAGATGTGCAAATGGATATGATAGGGAAGTACCTCGATCGGGATAAAAGGGATCTTCAGCAGAATTTGAAGAAGTATTACCAGGGGCGTTTCCAGCCGGCCCTCATTGCTAGGAATGTTTCAATCGCTAAGCTCAGCCTAATTGAGGAGCACAAAAATGAGCTGCCTGGTGTTTTTTCTACCAAACTACCGGTGAGATTCTATCCCAATGTGAAAAATGTAAGAGCTTCTCACATCCTCGGCTATCTTCGTGAAATCAATAACAGTGAGCTCAATGCCATGAGGGAAGGTGATTATGCTCTGGGTGATTACCTTGGCTTTCAAGGTCTAGAAAAATTATATGAGAATCGGCTAAGGGGTGTTAAAGGGGCCGAATTTAGGCAAGTTGATGCTTTGGGAAGGGAAGTGGGAATTTTAATCGATCGTGATCCGATCGCTTCTAGTCCGGGAGAAAATTTGCACCTTACCATAGATGCGGGCCTGCAGTCTAGAACAGAATCACTGCTTGAAGGTAAACGTGCTGCTGCTGTTATTATAAATGCAGAAACAGGCGAAATTCTTGCCATGGCCAGCAAGCCTGATTTTCCGCTGAGGGATTTTTCAGCCGGCATGGATCTGGACAAGTGGCGAAGTTATTCCACCGATGAGAGCCGGCCGCTCCTCAACCGGGCTGTCCTTGGGCTCTACCCGCCCGGTTCATCTTTCAAACTGATAACAACCATCGCCGCACTTGAGCAAGGTCTGGTGGATGACAAGTGGAGCGTCCAGTGTACTGGTAGTTATGAATTTGGAGACCGAACTTTTGGGTGCTGGCGAGAGGATGGTCACGGTCGTGTAAATCTATCGAGGGCAATCGTAGAGTCGTGTAATGTTTACTTTTATCAGTTGGTCCAAAGAATGGACATTGATACATGGGCTGCTTATGTGAAATTGTTTGGCTTTGGATCACCTACAGGGATAGATCTGCCGGATGAAAACGATGGTGTGGTAGCGGAAAGGGCTTACATGAACAAGAAGTACGGGCGGTGGGGATGGGCCGAAGGATCTCTTCTGCACCTTGCTATTGGTCAGGGCGACATTTTAGTGACTCCTCTGCAAATGGCTCAGTTTATTGGAATTGTTGCTATGAAAGGAGATCAGGCTCGACCAAAACTTGTAAAGGAAAAGACAAAAGAACGGGTGATAAGGATACCGATAAAATCAGCCACATGGAGAACTATTCACAAAATGACATTCGATGTTGTGAACAAGAAAGGCGGTACCGCCTTTGATAAAGAGCTGGCGGCGTCTGATGTTAGTGCGTACGGGAAAACAGGTACGGCAGAGAATCCTCATGGAGATCCTCATGCGTGGTTTGTCGGTTTTGCTGAAAGTAAAGGTGAAACAATAGCTATCAGCCTCATTATCGAAAATGGGGGTACAGGAGGCTCTACTGCAGCACCCATTGCTTCGAAACTAATCAAATCATATTTCAGAGTAGGAAACGCCACCTTGGCCGCTGATTTGTGAACTTCTATAAAAAACTGCAAAAAGCCCCTCTTCACTGGCTAGTTCTGGTATTCATCTTGAATGGTTTTGGCCTTATTACTCTTTACAGCATTTCCCAAGGTGATGCTTCGTTTTCATTCTCATCTCGTTTTGTCAAATTTCTTTTCTGGTTTTTTCCGGCGTTTGGTGCGTTTTTCTTTTTCTTAGCTATACCCAAGCGGTTAATTCACGAATATTCATACATTGCTGTAGTTTTTTCTTTCGCTTCTCTGTTATTGCCTTATCTAACCGACCCTGTTGCGGGAACGTACAGATGGATATCCATGGGCAGTCTTAACTTCCAACCGGCTGAAGTGATGAAATGGCTTGTGGTTATTGCGTTGGCAAGATACCTGTCAGACCACAGGCTTCAATTGAAAAAAGTTCAATCTCTATTTGTGCCTATTGTTGCGGTAATGATACCTGCCGGGGTCATAGCCAAGCAGCCCGATTTGGGTTCGGCCGTTATAATTGTTGCACCGATTATTCCACTACTCTATTGGGTAGGGGCCAAGCCTCTCCACATACTTCTGCTCTTGGCACCTATTTTCAGCATAATCACCGCATTTAATTATTACACTTTCACAGGCTGGATGATTTTCATGGCTGTTATTCTGTTCTTTTCTCAATCGACACTCCGGGTCATGCTGGCTAATTTTTTCGGAAACGTTTTTCTTGGTCTTCTAACGCCTGTAATATGGAACAGTCTACGGGCCTATCAGAAGGAACGCGTTCTCGTACTGCTTGATGTTACCCGAGATCCGCTGGGTGCTGCGTATCAGGTGATACAATCTCAGACAGCAATCGGCTCCGGCGGCCTTTGGGGTAAAGGTTTTGGCCGCGGCACTCAGACGCACTTGAAATTTTTACCTGAGCAAGAAACAGACTTTATATTCTCAGTCATTGGGGAGGAATTTGGATTTGTGGCTGTGGCATTCATCCTGGTTCTTTTTGCCTTTCTGGTGCTTGACATGATTCAACGTGCCTATAGAACTTCAGAACGCTTCCCTAGCCTCGCATTATTCGGTATCACGGTTCTCTTTATGTCACATATATTCGTAAATGTTGGTATGACAGTGAATCTGCTCCCAGTAAAAGGCTTACCTTTACCATTTATCAGTTATGGCGGGACATTCCTTGTTTCCTGTTATGCCATGCTGGGGTTGGCTATGAACATGAGCATCGAGGCTTCCGATTGAATATACGAGCCTTACCCTCAGGAACTGCTTGAAGTTTGGGCACTAAACAGATTGGTGGAGATGACAAATAGGGGTAAATTTACCGATATCTAAGTGATGAGTAACCGAACTCGTCTGATGGTGATCATGAATCGCAACTTCGCCCCCCAATTCTCCCATCTTTTCCCACTTTTTATCTGTGGTATGTTTATCTCTGCTTTTGCCACGGCTCAAACTCAGTCATCGCAGGATAAAAATTTAATCGATAGGGTGTCCACGCTAGAGACGCAAGTGAACCAGCTGCTGGGTATTGTCATCCCTGATGTAGAAAATGCAATGGGGAGTATGGTCCGGGCGAAAGCTCAATCTGACAGTACCACCATTTTACTCATCAACCGAGTCAATACACTTCAGAACAAAATTAGAACTCTTGAGAGCAAAGCAGCTTATACTGATAGTATCAACTTCCAGCTCCTTCAGCAGCTGATGATGATTGAGAATAAGATTGTTACCCTGACGCGGAGTTTTAATGAACTTTATGATTTGAAGACAGGTACCGTTGATGTCTCAGCATCCAAAATCAACAATGACGATTATAAGAGAAGCTATATTGATGCTTTAAGCGCTTACAATGACGGTAACTATGAGTCGGCCATCCAAGGTTTTGGGCGTCTTGTTACAGGCGATCCTAGTCACAAGCTTGCTGATAACAGTCAGTACTGGCTTGGCGAATCGTATTATGCATTGAAGAACTATAAGCGGGCTATCCTTGAATTTGAAAAAGTTTTCCAATTCAAGGAGCAGGATAAGTGGGACGACACACAGTTAAAACTTGGAATCTGCTATCAGAAAATTGGCAACTTCGAAAAAGCAAGGGCTGAATTTCAGAAGCTGGTTGACCACTATCCGGGTAGCGAATATTATCAGCGGGCCCAGCAATACCTTCGTCAGTTGTAACCTGCCATTTTTTTTAGGTTTTTTGGAGACCCACTAATGAAAATATATTTTCTTGCTTCTGAAATTACACCTTTTTCTCAGACATCCTTCCTTGCAACTTTTTGTAAAAACGTTCCAATCAAACTTCAACAATACGGTCACGACATCAGGCTCACTTCCCCGAAATACGGGTATATCAGTGAACGAAAATATACTCTTCGAGAGGTAATTCGGCTCAGAGAGATCGAATCAGAGATTGGTGGTGTGACCGAAGTTGCCTCCGCAAAATCGGCTTTTATTCCAAAGACAAGAGTCCAAGTTTACTTTATGGAACATGCTGACTGGTTTCAACCATTAACAACACTTCTCTACAAATCGAAGAACGGACGAGCACTGTCAAATAATGATGATCGGTTCGGTTTCTACAGCAAGATAGCGCTCGAAATGCTGGTGAATCTTTTTTGGTCCCCTGACATCATAATTTGTAACGATTGGCAATCGTCTTTTGTCCCGATCCTTTACAAACAGCTTTTTGCCAATCAGGAATTCTATAAGGGTATCAGGACGGTCCAGCTTATTCACACCATTAATGAGTATACCAAAGTGTCAAAATCATCCTTCGAAAAACTGGGTGTGGAATTGCCAAAAGAGTTCGCTGGAGATTCACTCAATTGTCTTTCGGTCGCTGCTACAAACGCAGATCTGGTCATTGCTGTAGACGGTCCTAATTCCAAGATTTCAAAGGAACTTTTGAGCCATGCAGACTTTAAACCCCATATTGCTGGCATAAAGAAGAAACTCAAGAAAATAAATCTAAAGAACGAAGATGAAGCTTCAGTTGAATCAACCGCTGACGGTATTAATAAGATTCTTCAAGAGGCTTTTGGTTCCGCATAAGTCTTTCAATTTAATTTTCATCAGGTCTAAGACCAGCGAATGAATCATTTCGGCTCAAGATTTTTCTGCACCATTGTTTCATTATTCCTCATTTCCTGTGAGAATGAAGCCTTTCTCATTAATCTGGATGATGCTCCGATGCAGTCTCAGGTAGCTTCAACGACCTCTTTTCAGTTTAAGACATACCAGGTGCCGCCAACCCTTGGAGGACTGCACAGCATCTATGCGGGACGTAACAAACAATTTGATGCCTCCCGGACACTTTTGGAATTTGAGTCTCACACCATTTTGAACTGGGCAAACTTCGAGATAGACAGTGGCTATTTCCAGCTGACACTGGACAGCACCTTCTCTGGTAATATTCCGGAAATAAGTACAATCACTATGGGTTATTTCAGGCGTGATTCCAACTATGTGGAACTGGGATCAAACTACACCAATGTTGACTGGATTTCTGATGATTACCCAAGGCTTTCCTCCAAATTTTCCAGTGACACCACAGGACTGATGCACCTTCGATTCTCCATCGATTCTGCATTGGTCAAAACGCTGGGAGATACGGCAGAAGGGGGTTGGCTCTATTTACTAGAGTTACCTGAAGAATCTGATTTCATGCTGAAATTTTATTCCTCTGACAGTCCTATCCATGGCCCAATTCTGAGAACATTCATGCATGAAGCAACAGATGACTCAGATACCTCAGCAACAGTTGTTGACTCGACCCGTGTTTTCAATGGTCAGTCGGATGTAACACTTTTCATTCCACCCAATCTGAAGAACAGTCTTTTTGATTCAAACTACAGTTACATTGGCGTTGCTGCAGGTTTGGTGACTGTTGTGAAGGCCGATTTGGCTTCCATGAATATTCCTAAGAAGGCATCCGTGGGACGAGCCAAGCTGATACTCACCTTGGATGAGGCTCACAGCTCAGCCGGGGCGCTCGATTCACTGTTTATCCAAGCTTACGCGATGGAAGACACTATCACCAATTGGAGTTGGGGGGAAGAGCTGAATGAAGACATTTACGATCATCACACTGCCTCCATTACCAAATCTTCTTCAGCCGCACCAATTGGATCAATATTAAAACTCGATGTGACCGATTTGCTTCAGTCTCTTATCAGTGAGAGAGAAGTCGAGGATAAAACTATTGAAAATCTAGGTTTCAAGCTGAAGATGATCAATTCAGGATCGGTTTTCGATTATGCGGCCATACGTTCAGACAGTTCAGCATTGGGGCAACCGTTGCTTGAGATTTATTATGAAATTCCGTAGTCTTTTCTTTCTACTGTTTTCCGTTTCTCTGACGGCTCAAACGCCCTACAATGCTATAGGTCATGGGATTATTCTAGACAGCCCGGATGCGGCCAGTCTTGCTTTCTCCAGCACCGGACTAATCCCTTCTTTCAACAGCCGTTTTTCATTGTCCAATCCGACAACATGGACCGATCTAGTCTTTGCTTACCTCACAGGCCATTACAATGCAGAAGAAGTGAACACCGGTAGTTTCCGCTCCGGACTAGGTACTCTATCAACTGCTGCTCTCATTGTTCCCATAAATGGAAAATATGCTTTTGGAATGGGGATGACACCGATATCTCGTAAATCCTTTGATTTGATGGGAGATACCACTTCAGTAGTCTTTTCCGGGGATACACTTACCCTTTCAAAAACAATGGACGGTTCGGGTGGTATCAGCACAATGTTTGCAGGCGGTGCGTGGAACGTTTCACCAAAACATACCGTCGGAATTAGATTCGATTTTCTCTTTGGTGTTTACGATGAACATACTGTCAGCCACATAGACTATCGATCATCCGAATATGCTAGGAGATTTGCCTACAAAGGAACCTTTCTGTCGGGCTATTACCGTTTTTTGCCGACACCTGAAAAGCGGCGTTTGTCGGCGTTTGCAGGTTTTCAATTACCCTTTGGTAGTCAATATATTGCAAGAACTGATTTTTTCACATATGTTGAATCAGATCTCCAACCCAGAATGGATTTTGTTTTACCCACTACTTTGAGCGGTGGATTGATATACAGCCTTTCGTCATCAATTTATGCCGGTGCTGAGCTGGTCATCAGATCTTTTGGCTCCTCTGAGGCAGACAATTTGAATACGCTCGATGGTGAAATGGGTAGAGCTAATAGAATTAGCATTGGACTGACACGTGAAAAGATCCTTGGTTCTAGGGATATTATGAACATGTTTCACTACCGGGTTGGATTTTTCCGAAGATCACACTACATTCACAAGTTTGGAAATGACCTGACTGAGGTGGGGTTATCCTTTGGTATTGGTGTTCCTTTCGGGTTGACTCAAAATCAACTGGATTTCGGTTTCAGGATTTCGGGGAGAAGTGGATTCCTTTCCGATAGTTCTGAAACGATAAATCAGTTTTCTGTTGGGCTAACCCTTGGTGACCTGTGGTTGGTAAAAGGTAAGAGGAGATAACATGATTCTTTATTCCGCGAGGGAAATTCTTTCATTAAGGACCTTGCAAATTGTCACCTTAGTGACACTTATTTTTTCAGCGTGCGCACCCCCAGACTCTATGGAAGAGGAAATAGTGGAACCCGAACCAGTGAGTCAAGAGCAGTGTTTACGACTTCTAAGCAGTGCGGCCGAATACTATAAGAATAAAGACTGGAGCTCAACTTCGCGAGTTTATGGTGAGCTTGTTGACTTGGGATGTGATAAGGGCAATGAGGAGGAAGTTTTTCAGTACTGGGCCATTGCTTATGAATTCCTCGGCAGGTTTGACAGTTCAGAATATGTACTTCTTCAAGGTTTAAAGCGACTTCCTGATAATGTCAATTTGCGAAAAAGGCTTGCCTATGCTTATAAGAGACTGGGCAATCCAGAAAAAGAAATTTTCGAGTTTGAGAAGCTAATTGAATTAACGCCTGAGGATCTGGAACCATTGAATCGTCTTAATGAGTTGTATGCCGAAGTTGGCCGCTACGATGACCAAGTGTTTGTGCTCCAGCGGATGCTGAAGATTGATCCTAACAATAAGAATGCTCAAGGTGACCTTGCTCAAGCTTTTGAAGCCACCGGTAAAGATCCTCTGGATATTTATCGACGGAGGTTCGAGGATAATCCGACCAACTATTCTTTCGGGATAGATCTTGCTGATCAACTTATGATGACTGGAGAAGAAGAGGAAGCCGTGGAGATATTGAACAAACTCCGCCGAAGTAGTGGGGGCAGTGGATCGGTGACCAACAAACTCGTTTTGCAGAAACTGGCCATAGCATATTCTGAGATTGATAATCTTGAATCTGCTTCAAATGTTTATGAAGAACTTTACAATCTTGACCGCAGGGATTTCAAAACAGCTTTGGAGATTGTGAAGGTAAACAACGCTCTTGGAAATTTTGGCAAGGCTATGAAATGGGCCGAAGAAGCCATTAAAATTGCACCTGACAATGGCGAAACAATCGGTGCCAAGGGAAATGTCTACTACGCCGCATTTCAAGACTGTCGCGAAAACTTTCCTACCACTGATGACAAGTTGGTGGCGGCATTTGCGTACAACTACTTTAAAATGGCTGAAGATAAAGGTCAAAACAGGTATAAGCGTGATCGCATATATCTTGAAAATAACCGTGACGACCTTGTTTTTGGTAAAACTGACTGGTTTATGCTTGATGAAGATGTTAAGCGTAAGGGTTCCATCTCCCCAAAAAGTGAATGCTATGCATGGGTCTCAGAATCGATAAAGAAAGACTCAAGCTGGAACTAATCAGTAAGACCACAGATTTTTATTAACTTTTGATGCCGGACATGTTCCGGCCTCTTTGCATTGTGCTGGTGAAGACGCGTGATCCCCGTTAAATTTATAAGTTACTTACCCGCGCTATTCGCCAATGACGATTAAACCAGTTGCATCCACAGGTCTTCGCGATTGTGATTCTGAAGTCTTTTCCGCCATCCGGGGTGAAGTCTTACGGGAAAACGAAACTCTTGAATTAATCGCTTCAGAGAATTTCGTCAGTCAGGCGGTCCTCGAAGCCGCCGGTGGCATAATGACCAACAAATATGCTGAAGGTTATCCCGGCAAGCGTTATTATGGGGGATGCGAATGGGTGGACGAAGCTGAGAACATTGCCCGCGACCGCGCAAAAAATCTCTTTAATGCTGATTATGTCAATGTTCAGCCTCACTCAGGTTCTCAGGCGAACATGGCTGTTTTTTTCACATTTCTTCAGCCTGGGGACACCATCATGGGTCTCGATCTGGCCCACGGAGGACATCTGACTCATGGCAGCCCCGTTAACTTTTCTGGCAAGTTGTTCAATGTTATTTCATACCAGGTGGAGAAGGATACGGGACGTGTGAATTTTGACAAAGTTGTCGAACAGGCACGGCAGGCCAAACCGAAGCTTATCATCTGTGGTGGAAGTGCTTACCCAAGGTTCATTGAGTTTGAAAGTTTCAGGACTGTCGCTGATGAAGTGGGTGCATTTCTCATGGCTGATATCGCTCACCCTTCCGGCTTAGTGGCGACTGGTGTTCACCCAAGTCCGTGGCCGTACTGCCATGTGGTGACTTCCACCACCCACAAGACACTGCGCGGACCTCGAGGTGGCCTCATTCTCATGGGGAGCGATTGGGAGAATCCATGGGGAATTGTTGCGCCGAAGTCAGGCCGTATAAAGAACGTGTCTGAACTATTGGATTCCAATGTTATGCCGGGTATTCAGGGTGGCCCACTTATGCATATTATCGCAGCAAAAGCGGTCGCTTTCGGAGAAGCACTTATGCCGGAATTTCAAGATTATTCCAAGGCTATTGTTGCCAACGCGAAGACAATGGCAGAGGCTTTCATGAAAAAGGATTATTATCTTATTTCAGGCGGTACTGATACCCATGTTATCCTCATCGATCTCACAAATAAGGAACTTTCCGGTAAAAAAGCCGAGAACAGGCTTGAAGCAGCTGGTATAACAGTTAATAAAAATATGGTTCCCTACGATAAGAGAAGCCCAATGATTACCAGCGGAATTCGAATTGGAACGCCGGCTATGACCACACGAGGAATGGGGGTTAATGAAATGGTTCAGATCGTTGATCTGATTGACAGTGTCATCCAGGCTCCTGATGATGAACTGGTGACTGAGAGTGTTAGAAATGAAGTGAAGGAAATGTGTGATCAGTTTCCCCTTTATATTGAATTGGGTTAATTCTCAACTGGCATGAACTTTATTCTTCGTTCAATCACTACCGCTTTTCTCTTCATGACACTCTCTGGCTGCTCCGTGAGGGAATTTGTTTTGGGGAGTGTGTTCAATTCCGCAGGCAATAGTATATCAGCCATTTACCTTTCCGAAAATGATCCCGATCTCGTCAGGGAATCACTGCCAACCAACATGAAGCTGATAGAATTGTTGATCCAGCAGTCACCGGGCAACCCCGCTCTGCTCACATCTGCCTGTCAGATATTTACTGTTTATGCCTACGCGTTCATTTTGCGAGATGCTGAAATCGTCATGGATGAAAACTTCAGTGAGTCCAGGAGGTTGGCTAAACGGGGAAAAAAGCTACTATTGCGAGCCCGTGATTATGGAATGGAGGCTCTCGAAGCAAAATACCCTGGATTTGGTAAGAGCTATGCCTCCGACCCCAGATCGGCTCTTACAAAGGTAAGTAATGAAGATCTTTCCTTGCTCTACTGGACGGCTGCCTCCTGGGGCCTCCTTATCTCTTCATCAAAGGACAATCCTGCTGCTATCGTTGAATTGCCTAATATGGGTCACTTTCTTGAACGGGGACTAGAGCTTGATGAATCCTATGACAAAGGTTCCTTTCATGATTTGATGTTTACATATACGTTGAGTCGCCCTGATGGTGGTAGCTCAGCACCGGAGATTGCAATAAAACATTACAATCGTGCCCTGGAACTATCAGAAGGGAGTCGTGCCTCTCTTTATATCTCCTATGCTGAGTCCCTTTCGGTCAGCAACCAGAACAAGGAAGAATTCCTCGAACTTCTCGATAAAGCGCTGGCTGTTGACGTGGATGAAATTTCTGACCAGCGGCTTTCCAATATTTTGGCGCAGGAGCGGGCACAGTGGCTAAGAGAGAGAGTGGATGAACTGTTCTTTTAGACGACTGGCTCCACTCGTCGTTTTTTTCTTCTTTTTTTCACCCTTTTCGTTGGAAGCAAAGACAGTTATAAAAATGGCTACTCTGGCTCCCGTAGGTTCTCCATGGCACAATCTTTTGCTGGAGATGGGGCAGAAGTGGCGGGATGCCACTAATGGAGAGGTTATACTGAGGATTTATCCTGGAGGTGTTGCCGGGGATGAGCGGGATATGATCAGGAAGATCAGAATCGGGCAACTCCATGCTGCTGCAGTCACCATTGAGGGGTTAACGGAAATAAGCCGTGACATGTCTGTTTTTTATATTCCCATGCTGGTAGACTCTTTTGTGGAGCTAGACGCTATCAGGGATCCCCTCATGCCCGAATTGGAGCAAGGTCTTTCGGATGGTGAATTCAGACTTTTGGCGTGGGCAGATGTGGGGTGGGCCTACTGGTTCACTCGGAAGCCCATGTATCGTCCGGCTGAACTGAAACGCATGCGGCATTTTAGCTGGGCCGGTGATTATGCCAGCGAGAAGCTGTGGCGCAAAGGGGGCTTTCAGCCCGTTCCTCTGGCATCGGTGGATGTTCTCATTTCTCTACAGACGGGCGTTATTGATGCATTCTCCACCACGCCCCTGGTGGCTCTTTCTTTCCAGTGGTTTACTTCCACACCGAATATGCTGGACCTAAAATGGGGCCCAATCATCGGTGGTTTGATCATAAGTGAAAGAACATGGAGTAAACTTCCTATTGAATATCACACCATTTTGGAGAGAATCAGCAAGGAGATGGAAACGGAGGCAAGAGCTTTGGTCCCTGAAATGAACGAGGCTCTCCAGGTGATGGTTGAAAACGGCCTCACCATTCATCAGCCGTCCGCTGAAGATCGCGAAGCATGGGAAGAATTGACCGTGTCTTTCTACCCCCTAATAAGAGGGAGCTTGGTTCCCGAGGGAATTTTTGACAGGGCAATTAAGCTCAAAAAGGATTTGATAGAAAAGTGATGAACCTTTCTGAAAAATCAGCACAGGTAGTTGTCAGAACGTTTGAACAGTGGGAAAACACGCTGGCTTTGGCAGCACTTATTGCCATGGCCTTCCTGCCATGTGTGGAGGCTATCACCCGTGTCATGGGTGGTCCGGGAGTTCCCGGCTCTACCGTTATTGTACAGCACATGACGCTCTGGATCGGTTTCCTGGGTGCGATTATCGCTGCCCGGGAGAACCGGCTCCTTTCGCTCACAAAACCAGTAGAGATAGAAACAGATGAAAGGAAGGGATTCAGTTACTGGTTTGCCAGAAGTGTGGCTGTCACAGTGAGTCTTATTCTCGCCTATGCCAGTTTCAAACTGGTGAAGACCGAATCAGAATATCCCAGAGATATCCTGCCGGGTATTCCGATCTGGGTTGTGGAAGTGATCATGCCCCTCGGTTTCTTCCTCATTGCCATGGAAATGTTGCGGGCGAGCAAGAAAGAACCTGTTTTTAGAGCTTTACTCATTGCTATTCCTATCGTTATTGGGGCCATCGGATTGGGGGAGACACTCCAAACGCCAGTAGTTCTGTGGGTTGGCGTTTTCGCAGTCATTCTATCTCTTGCCTTTGGGGCTCCCATTTTTATTGGACTGGGTGGTCTTGCAGTTCTCTTTTTCTGGCACGACGGGGTTCCTATTGCCGCGGTGCCGGCAGAAATGTATCGAATAGTTGTTTCACCGACGCTTCCCACAATTCCTCTTTTTACCTTGGCAGGTTATATTCTTGCGGAAGGTGGAGCCTCCAAACGGCTTGTGGAAGTTTTCCGGCACTGGTTTGGGTGGATTCCCGGTGGAACACCCGTCATGATTACCCTTCTCTGTGGCTTTTTCACGACACTTACTGGTGGTTCCGGCGTCACCATCCTGGCGCTGGGGGGACTTCTGCTTCCCATGCTTATCTCCGAAAAGTATCCTCGCGAATTCTCTGTGGGACTCATCACGGTATCAGGCTCTCTTGGACTGCTTTTTCCACCCAGTCTCCCAGCCATCATCTACGGTGTGACGGCAGGTGTCCCCATTAACAAGATTTTTCTGGCTGGTATTGTCCCGGGCTTTTTCCTGGTTGCCATGGTAGCAGCGTGGGGCGTGCGCCAGGGACTTATTTCGAAAGTTCCCAGGAGACCGTTCCGACCGGCGGAAGCATTTCAAGCTTTTTGGAAAGCGAAATGGGAAGCTTTTATCCCCGTCTTTATTCTCATTGGTATCTTTGGTGGATTTACCACGCTTGTGGAAGTGGCGGCGCTTACGGTTGTTTATGTTCTAGTCGTTGAGGTATTTGTCTACAGAGATGTGAAACTGAACGATCTCCCCAAAGTGATTGTGGATTGCGCTACGCTAGTAGGCGGTGTATTGATCATTCTTGGAGCGGCTATGGGGTTCACCAGTTATCTGGTAGATGCTCAGGTACCACTCCTAGCTCTGGACTGGGCCAGAGAGAATATTCAGAACAAGTATGTTTTCCTTTTGGCACTAAACGTACTGTTACTTGTCGTCGGTTGCCTCATGGATATCTTTTCTGCCATCATTGTTGTTGTGCCACTCATTAAACCCATGGGTGCCCACTTTGGGATAGATCCTGTTCATATGGCGGTAATATTCATCGCAAATCTGGAACTCGGGTACCTTACACCACCTGTAGGAATGAACCTTTTCCTGTCGGCGTATCGTTTCAACCGCTCCATGCCTGAAGTGTATAAGGCAACTTTACCGTTCTTCATCATCCTGCTTCTGGCAGTACTTGCAATTACATATATCCCAGCTCTGTCTCTCGCTCTATTGTGAGAGGACAAAGTTTTGACAAATGATTGAAGGCAGGTATATTTAACGATTGTCTCTTTTAAGAGGATGTTCGGAACAGACGGGACAGAATTGAGTTAAAAAGGCACTTTTTGCACAAATGATGAAACAGTTGAGGAAAACCACCCTTTTTCTGACAGTGACTGCTCTGTTAATGAGCACTTCAACTCTCAGAGCAGGGAGTGAAGCGGGAGCTCTGTTCCTGCTTATTTCTCCCGGTGCCCGTGCCGGGGGAATGGGGGAAGCCCAGGTAGCCGTTGCAAACGATGCTTATGCCAGCTACTGGAACCCTGCGGGCCTGGCATTTTTGGAAGGTTCTGAGGCGGCTCTAATGCATGTTAATTGGTTGCCTAACCTCGTCTCTGACATGTACTATGAATTTATTGCCTTTCGTCATCATGTACCTACCTTGGGTACGTTGGGTGGGCACATCATTTTCCTTAACCTCGGTGAACAGCAGCGTACTGATGAACAAGGCGAGAATCTCGGAACATTTACCAGCTTCATGTTTGCTGCTACCGGTTCCTACGGTGCGTTCATTTCCCGGAACGCGGCCATCGGTCTCAACGTGAAGTTGCTACATCAAAAGCTGGCCGAAATTGGCGCTGGTGCCGAGAAAGGGAAGGGTGTTACCACAGATTTTGCCTTCGATCTTGCCTATCTTCAGAAAGGTTTTTTTTCCAACAGACTGGATATGGGTGTGACAGTCACCAATATTGGACCAAAGATTGCTTTTATCGATGAAGCACAGGCCGATCCCATGCCCACAAATTTCACCCTTGGCCTGAATTTCAAACTTGTGGACACCGAGTATAATAAACTTAACATTGTTATGGATATTGACAAGATGCTTGTGGCATCCTATCCCGACATGGATTGGGACAGTGACGGTGTTGTGGGTATGTACGACAAAAAAGGGAAGTATGTGGGTCCCAGTGGGAGCTATAATTCAAATGGTAGTATAGAGAAAGCTCATACCGATCCAATCTACCTTGGCATTTTTACGTCTTGGGTGGATGACTGGCTCTTGGGAGGCGACATTGACCGCCCCGGGAAGAATGGTGTGTCGGACGGGAAAATTGGTGGCTACACAAAGGATGACACCGACAAGTTTGTTCCTACAGAGGCGGAGTGGGGAGATTCTGGCTATGGGAAGTATAACGATGCTGGAGAACTTGAGGTGGGTACCGGCAAATCGAGGACCCTTCAAAACGAACTGGATGAGACGGTGCTGAACCTCGGTGCTGAATATTGGTACTCTCGTTACTTTGCTTTAAGGGCTGGTTACTATTACGATAAGACAGGAAAAATTCATAATCCCACGTTTGGCGTGGGACTCAGATTTTCGGGTTATGGCTTTGATGCAGGTTTCACCCTTGGAGAACCGGGGCACCCTCTCACCAATACCATGCGATTCTCTCTCAATATTGAATTCTGAGGATTTCTGCAAATTCATAATAAAGTCCTGCCTTTTCTGACGGCAGGACTTTTTTGTGCCAAATGATCTGGCGACTGCTCCTAATCTGTCTGTTCGTCATTCCTCTCCGCGCCCAACTGGTACTTGAGAAGGAGGCTGTTTCTGTTCTGGGCATACGGGTAAGCTTTAGATTAGATGACGACTTTTCTTCCACGGGCAACGGTACATTTCTCGCCGAGCCAGAATTGGAGCAGTGCGGTAATTATCTTATCGATCCGCCCCCCCACAACAAGGATTATTTTGAAGCGCACCTCCGGGCAGTTGATAACTACTACCAGTCCGTCTCCAGAGGAAAATTCGGTATCGATCTGGACAGTTCCGTCATTCTGCCGGAGGAAGCATCTTCAAGCTATCAGCTAGATGAGACGCTGTCGAGTTTTTATCCTTACGATGATGATCAGGCTCAACAGCAAGGACTGGCTCGTTTTTTCGAAGAAAGCCTAAAGGCGGCTTACGCTGAAGATGTACTGAATTTCGACCAATATGATGTTATTGTTATCTTTCATGCTGGTATTGGTCAAGACTTTGCCCTTCCGTTCATTGATCCAACCCAGACTGATATTCCATCCACATATATAGACTCTCAGTTCCTGAAAGAACAGTTGGGTAACGGATCCATCACTTTCGCAAACGGTTCAACCGTATCTTCCGGGATCATTTTACCGGAGACACAGAATCATCTTCTTTATACTGTTTCATCCGAAATATTTTCCGGCGTTTCGCAGCCGTGTGATTATCAGTTCGGATTGACCGGAACATTTGCCCTTATGTTCGGCTTTGCAGTGGGGCTCCCGCCACTCTGGAACTTGGAAACCGGGGAAAGTGGCGTAGGGATGTTTGCTCTCATGGATCAGGGATCGAACAACGGTAGAGGTCTGGTTCCTTCCCCACCTGATCCGTGGACGAGGATCTGGGCTGGATGGGAGTCAGCGCGAATCGTAGCACCCACGCAAGACGTCACCTTGGTGGCCAGAGATTCCGTTGCCGATGAAATAGTCCGGGTGAACATTTCTACCGATGAATATTTTCTCATCGAAAACCGCAACAACTGGGTGAGAGAGAATGTTGATATCGATTCCATGAGATGGGCCCTTTCGGTTATGGATATCGCTCAGCTGAGCTATGTTGAAGTACTCTTAGATTCGGTAAACCTCCAGCGGGATAGTATAACGGGGGTGATAACATCTGTCTTCAACTATGATCTGGGCTTGCCCGGTTCAGGTTTGCTTATCTGGCATATTGACGAGGAAAGAATAACCGGAGGATTTGCGAGTCAGACGGTGAATGGTGTCCGTGATAGACGTGGCATTGATTTGGAAGAAGCTGACGGTGCCCAGGATATGGGATACCCTTCGGTTTTTCTGTTCACTGATCCGTCAGCGGGGCTCTGGTCAGATATGTGGTTCGATGGAAACAGCCAGTACACCATCGCCAACCCGGCGTTCATGAATCAATCGCCTTCTTTCGGCCCGGACACCTACCCCAGCACTCAATCAAACAGCGGTGCCGATTCGTACCTGGAGATTAATGACATATCCAAGGCAGGAAAAGTGATGGCATTCACACTGGCCAATTCTCTCCTGGCAGACGGACTCCCAGATTCATCTTTGCAGATGGAGTTTCTTTACGATTTTGATGGCGATGGTGAAAATGAGATCATTGGCATGTCGGATTCATTATGGTGGTCCGATTCGGGTGAGATCAAACCTGAAGGAATTACACCTCGTCCAGCTGGCGACTATCACCTGGCAATTACCAATAGCGGTTCGACTCCAGAGCTTGTTCTTACTTCTGAACGAGACAGTTTACTTGCTGTGGAGGTGATATCTTATTCTTCAGCCATTTCCGGGTTTGAGTCTAAATGGTCAGCCAGCTTGCAACGAGATCCCCCGACAAGGGTTGTTGGTTATGCTAACACTTCGAAAGTTGGTCTGCATTATGACGATCACATTGTAATTATTACACCCGATTCTTTGTGGGAAGAAATGACGGATGAAGGATTGACTGCTTCGTGGTGGATAAAGGGTCCCCAAGTAAATTTAGGCTCCGTTGTACACACTCCTGGAGAGGGATTGGTCAGCATGGCCCATGGTGGTACATACACAGGCTTTGAAGAGGTCAGTTTTGTTTCTCTTGGTGTGGTCGATTTGGACATTGACACAGAGTTGGAGATCATTGCCACTGATAAGGAAGGGGTGATCTACGCCTTGAACCAAAATCTCACCCTTTTGAGCGGTTTCCCGTTGGATTTGGAGGCAACAGGTTCTGTTCTGGCCGGGCAGATCACGGGAGATGATCATCCTGAGATTGTGACAAAAACTTCTCAAGGGGATGTTTTGATTATTGACTGGACCGGTAGGATAAATTTTCACCTGGCCGGAGATGCAACAAGTGAGTTGAAGATGCTTACAAACTATCAGGGGAGAAATGCTGTTGTTACCTCTTCAGAAATGTGGCTGTTTGATGAAGCAACGGAAGATGAGGGTAACTCATGGCCGTCCGAGCACGGCGGCATGCTCAACGGCCGATTTTTTTCAGGTTCTCTGTCAGGATCACCTGTCTCAGCTAACAGCGGTATTCTTGACAAAAAGAAAACATACTGTTACCCAAACCCTGCTGAAAATGGTTCAGCTACACTTAGGGTGACCGTCGGTGAAGCCGATAACATCATAATCAGCATATACGATCTGGCAGGTTTTTTTGTGGAACGTTTCGAGATTGCTACTGTTCTTCCAAATGAGGTGAATGAAGTTGTCTGGGATGTAAGTCAGGTGGAAAGCGGTGTTTACTTTGCCAATGTGGAAGCTTCCTCAGCCGGGGAATCGGCATCCAAGATTCTCAAGATCGCTGTCATCAACTGACAAAGGAAAACAGGCCAAAGTTTCCATTTGAAAGCGTGAAACGATTTTTCCTCATAGCACTATTTCTTATTCGAACAGTATTCGGACAGGTAGCATTCAATCATCCAGAACTGGTTTGGAAGACGTTCGAGACGGACCATTTTACTGTTCACTTTCATAACGGGACTGAGAGAACAGCCAAAGAAGGGGCTACTGCGGCTGAGAAAATCTATCCGTATGTAACAGGACTATACCAGTATGAACCAATGAAGAAAACGCATATCATTTTTTTGGACACTGATGACTATTCCAATGGTGCCGCTTACTATTTTGACAATAAGATAGAGATCTGGGCCTCTCCTCTTGACATGGAGTTGCGTGGAAGTCACCGTTGGCTCCAAAATGTGATTACCCATGAGTTCACACACATAGTTTCAATGCAGGCGGCCATGAAGTTTGGAAGGAGTGTACCTGGCGGTTATTTTCAGTGGATCAGGTATGAACCGGAAAAACGGGAGGATGTACTGTATGGCTATCCCAATACGCTTGTCTCTTATCCTGTGCCCGGTACTACCGTTCCACCCTGGTTTGCAGAAGGGGTGGCACAGTTCATGTACGAAGGTGCCACTTACGACTTTTGGGATACACACCGGGATATGATTCTGCGGGACAGGGCGCTAAACAACAATCTTCTTTCACTCACGGAGATGAATACGTTCGGTAAGCCGGGTATTGGGAATGAATCCACTTATAATTCAGGATTTGCCTTTTCCCGTTACCTTGCTTACAAATACGGTCAAGAAGTGCTACCAGCCATTGCTAGGAATCTCTCCCGTAAGTCAGGCGGATCAATCCAATCAGCAATTGAGGGAGCGTCAGGCTTTCCGGCGGAAAAAGTGTTTTCGGATTTTCAAACAACATTGATGGAACGGTACGAATTGCTCACTGAGTCAGTTAGAAAAAAAGAAGTAAAAGGTAAGATCATATGGCAGAAAGGGACTGCCAATTTCCATCCTAAATGGGCTCCGGATGGAGAAAGGTTTGCATTTTTGTCCAATGTGGGAAACGATTTTCTCGGTCAGACCAATCTGCGCATTTTCACTTTCACCGACAGCACGGATGAAGTTATTGCAAAGGATGTTTTTTCCACCCCAGCTTGGTCTTCCTCAGGAGAAAAGATCTATTACACCAAAAAATCGAAACCGGATAGGAACGGTTCGAAATGGTTCGATCTTTACGTCTATTCATTTGAAGATGAGGAAGAAGAGCGGCTGACGAAAGGTGCAAGAGCCTTTTCACCTGTTATTATCCCCGGTGATTCGTTGTTGGCTTACCTGGCTACCCGGGACGGGACACAGAATATTTTTCTGATTAACTTGAATTCGGAGAAGTCAGAACAGATAACACGTTTCGATGATGGACGCCAGATTTCCAGTCTTACTTTCGATCCCAACAAAAGGTGGCTCATGTTCGATTATGTGGAGAGTCATTTCAGGAATATTGCAGCCCTCAATCTGACGGATACGACTTTTGTTGATCTTATGGCTGTTCCCGAGTGGGACGAACGGGATATGACGGCCACGGCCAACGGAGGACTAATCTATTCCGTGGATCGGTCAGGCATTTTCAATCTCTTTTATGTGAATTCCTCAGATGGTCGCCAAGGCTATATCTCCAACGTTTTTGGTGGTGCATTCATGCCCGATGTCAGTAGGGATGGTAAGGTACTCTATTCCCTTTATGAGAATGGCGGCTACAGCATTGCGCTCGTGGATTCTGTTCGACTGGTGGAAGAAAGTAATGTTGGTTACAGCCCTGACTATTTCACAAAATTTAATGGTTTACCTCCTCCAATAATGGCGGACGATTCATCTTATCCTGATTCCGTATCCAGGAATTATGAAGATTCATTTTCCAACATGTTTTTCTTTCCGAGACTGCAGATCGATTATGGTATGGTTAAACCGGGATTCTATTTCCAATCCAACGAAATGATCAACCGGCTCAGCGTTTTCGGTGGAGCCGGTATCAACAGGCTTACTGATCTCGATTTATTTTTGCTCTTCGAACTGAGAACGCTCTATCCCACCCTATATGCGGAAATCTTTTTCATGACG
>MDSZ01007640.1_pt1 | contig 45233 bp, 24 predicted proteins | sample 811201 | NCBI WGS metagenome assembly MDSZ01 (sample SAMN05326647, study PRJNA326480) | marine metagenome | isolation source: seawater | place: Indian Ocean: North | collected 2010 | reverse complement strand
TTCAAGCAGTTTGGGACGGCTAGGTTAGGTTTTGAGGATGTGTCGCATTTAGAAGAAGAAGTTGAGGAGGAGGAGGAGGAGGAGGAGGAGGAGGAGGAGAGAGACGCCGACGACACGGACGAAGAGGATACCGAGGACGAAGATTATGGGATGAACAATCGAAAAAGGAAGAAGAGTGAGAAGATCACGTCTACATCGAATGCTAACGTACACAAGAAGAAAACGAGTGCCGCTGCGACGAGCAAACACAAGACTAAGAAGCAAAAGACGTTGATGAAAAATGGACTCCAATGCGCTTCGTGCGGCATGAATTGCGTAAGAAAAGAACTCGACGCGAAGCAGTTTTGTTTGTTGTGCGCGAAAATGCACGGGGAAGGACAATATTGTCCATGCTGTGGAAAGGTCTGGCACTATGCGAATTGCGGGCCAATGATTCAATGCGACACGTGCGAGATGTGGGTGCACGATACGTGCGACACGACCGCGGCGGAGATTTTGAAGAATGAAGCGGAAGCGCTCAAGGAAGGGAGAGAAGAGGAAGAGATTCCGTATAATTGTCCTACGTGCGCGGCTGGAAAGATTGATAAAGAAGCCATGAAAATTAAAGCCGCCAGACAGGCGCGAGAGGCGGAAATAGAGAGGAAAAAATTACTCTCGCAAATACCGAAACTACCAAAAGCGCTCGCGAAAGTAAAAGACGACGTGATGTGCGGTGACGTTAGTATAAATGAAGATTTGTTCCAGAATAAAAATGGCGTCCATGCCAAAGATAATGATAAGAACTATGCGCAAAACGATGCTAAAAATGATGTAGGCCAAGACGCAGGTCCAGGCACTGCCGTGACGAATACGAGTCTCGGCATGTTTTCGCCGCCTCTGGCTGGAAATACAGTGAAGCCTGCAACGGAGAAGAACAAACTTAGCTCCCCGCCGGGCGCGACGAAAGCTGGAAAGTTACCCAGTCGGCCAAAAACTGCGTGGCAACTTTTTGGTGCTGATTTTATCGCAAGGTATAAAGCACAGAACCATCTGGAGCAAATTGCAAACCATGCGGAGGTGTATCGACTGCAAGGCATGGCCTGGCAGAAACTTTCAAAAGAGGAAAAACAGAAATACGAAGTGCAGGCGAGCGAAGCGGCGATGAGATTTCGAAGCGCTCTTCTGAAAATGCAGAAAAATGGTACGTTACAAGCGAAACTGGCAAAGGCCATCCCTTTGGTAGATGCGAAGGAACAAGAGAAGAAATTGATGCTGCAACAACAACAACGCCAAAATATAACACACGCAGAAAAGATTATCGCTGCGAATATAAAGAAAGCGGAAGAAGAATTAGACGAATTAGAAGAGGACGAAGACGAAGATTTCGAGGGAGAAGATAAAGGTAAAGAAGGGGACGATCCCACGAAGAAGAATCGAACAACGAAGAAGAAAGCGCAGAAAGAGACGAAAACGACAAAGGAAATGGAAAAGGATGTTGGCGATTCTAACTTAAAAGTAATGTTGGCCGAGAGAGAAGCCCAGCTTGCATCTGAACGAAGAATCGGTCTTTCTGGCGTACCGTTTGCGCAATACACGAGAAAATCGCGCGTCGATTGGTCGCTCGTTCCAAAAGATCTCAGCGAACGCCCAGAGCGAGTGCAAGTTGTGTGTAACGGCGTCAAAGGTGACTTTTTGACCCAAGAGTATCGCGTCGTGTGTTTATGCTCTACTTGTCAAGGCCAGCAAGGTTCTTTAACTGCGACAGAGTTTGAAAAGCACGCAGGGATGGGACAAGCGAAAAAATGGAAAGCGTCGTTACGGATGGTTGTTCCGGAACGCATGCCTGTCGGTCGATGGCTAGATGGCGCGCCTGTAAGAAAGTATAAGGAACGAGAGAAGAAGGAGAAAGTTAAACCGGATCAAGATAAGAAATATAACAAGAAAATAGTGGAAGAAGACCAAGAAATCGAGGAGTACAAATCCATTCACATCGCACAGACGGTGGATCGATGCGCCGTATGCGACGACGAGCGCGATTTCGATTTCGATCAATTAATCACGTGCGAAGGATGTCAAGTTACCGTGCATCAAAGTTGTTACGGCGTTCACGAGATTCCAGACCAAGCAGTGGGTTGGTTGTGTCGCGCGTGTGAACATACCGGTGGTGTAGTCTCTGAAATGCCCAAGTGTTGCCTTTGTCCTGTTTTAGGAGGTGCTTTGAAACCAACCACCGTGGACGGCGTTTGGGCACATTCGACGTGTTGTCAGTGGATTCCCGAAACGACGGTTTTGGACGTCGAAACGATGGAACCAATCGACAACATAGCTGCAATTCAACGCGAACGCTGGGAGTTGCTGTGTACTATTTGCAAACAGCGATGCGGGACGAAAGTACAATGTTGTCATCCGGGTTGCTTTTTAGCGTACCATCCACTTTGTGCCCGAGCTGCTGGTTTGTTCATGGACCAAGGCGACGAGTATGGAGATGCTGACGAGGACCCGGAAGACGACACCATGCACTTAATCAGTTATTGTCATCGACACTGCCGAGTAGACAAGGAACGTCAGAAAAGGTTTGGTTGCGTCGAAGGCATGCGCTACGGCGAGGATGGAAACGACGGTGTCATCGTCAGTGGACCTTGGATCAAAACTAAAGCCTCAAAAAGAGTCAAACGAGTGCTTGAGGCCGAGGAAGAAAAACGGAAAAAGCGGGAGCAACGCGAGTTGGAGAAAATTATGAACAAGAGCGATTCAGACTTGTCTGATTCTGAGGGCGATGGTTTGTGCGCGAAATTGCGCCCGTACATCCCAAAAGGCCACCCTAGAACGGAAGCGGACATCGACGACGGTGATGACGTCAACAAACCAAAAATAAGAAAGCGATTAGTTCACAACGACTCCGATGACGAATGTGCGTTCGGTGCCAAAGATTCTGAGGACGAAGATAGTGACGAGGACAACGAGGCTCAAAAAGAAATCGAGGAGCGCGAAAAGAACGAACGAGAGTTGCAGTTAGAGGAAGAACAACGAGCGATTCAGAAACGTCGAGAGGAACGCGACCAAGAAAAGCGAAGAAAGATTGCTGAGAAACTCGCCAAAGCTGCAGTCACAAAACCTAGAGCCGAGGCGGAGCCTGACGATATCAACGCCCCTCCAGTTCTCCCGGGTGGTTTACCGTTGCCCGCCGACAACGTTGGCGACCCGAACTTGCCAAATATTTCTGTTTCTTGCAAATCTACAATTGGAACCTTCCGCCCAGCCGATACGTACATCAAATGTCATTGCGCGCGGTGCGTGAATCTCGTAAACGATTTTGGCAAAGACGCTCCAGCCCTATGGGAATCCAACAGGTGGGAACATCATTGCGGAATGGGACATGCAAAAAAATGGAGAATCTCCATCAAAATTTTACCCGAAGGCGGCAATCCATCAAGACCAGAACGAGTCGGGTACGAAACCTTTGGCTCCTGGCTAGATAAGCATCCGCAAATCACCGTCTTGTCTCGAGCTGGACGCCCTTTCCCGAAAGGGAAGACAAAACACGTCAATCTCGAGCGCGATCCGAGCTTACCGCCTCTGCCGAAAAAAAAGCCCGTCTATCCAGTTGGACAACTCGCTTTGAAGAATATTGAAATTGATTTGGATAATTTTGGTAAAACAGACGATAAGAAGACGACGATGGAAGAGAAGGCAAAAAATTTGGAAGGCAGGCGCATAGCGATCGACGCATCTACGGCGACGTTTAAAGAATCCGTATTTGTGAAAGCCACTATCACCGAGGCCGTTGTGACGAGAACCGGATGCAGACATAGATTAAACTTCGACGATGAGGAGGGGTTAAAAGCTATTAAAACGGACATGTTGTCGCTAAATGATCCAAAGTTTGCGATTAAGTGGTTAAATGGAAAGACCGACGAGACATTACACCACGATGAATGGCCGGATCTTTCCTTCATTCCCAAAGTCGCTGCGTCGAAGGACGAAGATTACACTCAAGAGCGTGCGCACGCATTGGCTGCGACGGCTAGGAAACCTGGACCTCGGAAGCCATCGAAACCGTTAGATCCGTCGAAATTTAAAAGTATCTTTGACGACGACGACGAAGAGAGCGACGATGAAGACCGCGAATGCGAAGCGTGGGTCCAATGCGAAAACGACGATTGCCGAAAGTGGCGAAGAGTGCCGCAATCCATCGCGGAAGCGTTGGCGAAAGACGATGCAGACGTGTGGACGTGTGAGCGCAACCCCGAACCTAGATTTGCGGACTGCGAAATTGAGCAAGAGTTTCCAGACGACGAAATCGATCGACGAATAGAGCTGAAAAAGCCGAAATTTATGGGCGATGACGACATCGTGTACGAAAAAGCAAAAGCCGAAAAATGCCTGAAACGAGAGCAAAGGAAAGAGCTTTTAAAAAACAACTCCAAGATGAATGATTTAGTGAAGAAAGAGGCGGATGAAGACGACGATTCGTGGCACCCAGAACTCCCGGTTGAAGTTTCCGTCGTCTGTCGCAACATTCTCGGTGAATACAATACTCGCAAATCCATTATTCGATGTTTGTGCGAAAAATGTCAGCCGACGCCCGATGCTCCCCCGGTGTACCACGACCCTAAAAAGTATGAAGACCACGCAGGAATGCCGTTTTCGAAGAAATGGCGCGTCTCAATTCGTGTTTGCGTTGTAGGCGGTGTTTTGTTGCCTTTAGGTAAATGGTTGGAAGGATTCGGCGTTCGACTGTCCAAGAAGAAGAAGAAAAGAAAGAACAAACAAACGGACGCAAATCAAACGTACGGAATGAAAAAGTTTGGTCAAGGTTTAACGCCAGCGCAATTGCGAGAGATTCAGTTAAACGTGTATAAGCGTTTAGGCGTGCAACCTCCCAAAGCTTCGGATTTGTTGAAAGCCAGGAACTTAGGTCCACCGCCGAAAACTGGAAAAAGACAATACGTCGGTTTGCAACCTTACATCGTGAGAGGCACGCGGGGTGGTTTGCGTCGAGCACTGGTCACCAGTCGATCGTATACTCCTGAAGAGTGGCAAGAGAAGTATAAAAAATCGCAATCCGCTAAGTTGTTGGGGGGTGCGTCAGGAGCTGTCGTGGAGAAAGGTCCTCTCGAAGGTACCGGTTTATCGTTAAAGGAGCGCATTATCGAATGTGCAAACACGGTCAAGAAACGGTTAACGTTTGGGAAATCAGCCATCCACGGTTGGGGGTTGATTTCAAAAGTCCCAATCAAAGCCGGTGCAATGGTTATCATCTATCGCGGCGAACTCGTTCGAAATCCCATTGCGGACCTACGAGAAGCTCGTTATGAACGTGACGGCACCGATTGCTACCTTTTGCGCGCGGATGAACACACCGTCGTCGATTGTACGAACATGGGCAACATTGCTCGATTTACGAATCACTCGTGCGATCCAAACATGTATACGAAAATCATTAAATCCGGTGGTGAACACCACGTCTGTTTTTTCGCACGAGTCGACGTTCCCGCGGGTACGGAAATGACGTACAACTATCGATTTGAAATAGAAGACGGTAAAGTGCCGTGCTATTGCGCCAGTCAAAACTGTCGTGGATATTTAGCTTAGATTATAATAAATAATTTTGAAAATACACAATACTACAAATACATCGATCATTCCGCGTTCAAACTCTGTTCCATGTAATCAAGCATCAGCTTATCGTTATCCTTCGTGATTTCCTCCCTCGCCGTTTTCTTCACGTCGTTGAAGTCGAACTGGTTTTCCGCGTACGCTTTTCTTACTTCAATCAATCTCAAAGCAATCAACCGCATTTCCGTCTGTTCGCACTCCAACATCTTCTGTAACCACTCGTTCCCATCTCTCAGCGGATTCTCTTCTAAAAACTTTCCCAGTGCGATTGACGTTGGCGTCCCTCCCCCGCCTTCGTTATCGTACCCTTCCTCTTGCGCCAAGACGATTCGAACGGCGACCATCGTAAACAGCGTTTTCAACGCTGACGCGGCTTTAAACTCAGGGCTCATCCCGCCAAACGCGTCGGTGGGCACGTGCATGCGGCCGTTGGAATCGGTACCGCCGCCAAAAGATGGTTTCCTCTCGCTTTCGTCCGGGTCGTCTCGGCCTCCTGCGCCTCCGGACGCGCGACAAAGACGCGGCGCGATTCTTCTTTCAGCTGGCGTCCGGAGCCGTCGGCAAGAACGCATCGTCTCGATTCCATTCCGACTGTTGTACACACCAAAAGTGCTCGTCGTTCGAAGTGTCGTCGTCGCTCGTTGCATGAGCAGCTCGTTTCTGGTGTCTCCGCGTCGTGTCTCGCGCGTTTCTGACGCTCTTAATTATAAATAGTGCGAGGAATTCTGTTCGATTCCAATTCTCAATTCTCCACAATTAATAAGCGCGCAAAAGAGCGAGCGTCCACCAACTAACTATCATCGATACACAGAGAGAGAGAAGACACACGCGCGAAAAAAGACGACCATTAAGGAAAAAGATATGCGCGATCCGTCGTCCCCCAAAGACGACCACCGCGCCGGGGGTGGGTCGTCGAATACTCCGTCCGCGTTCGAAGCGACGTACGCGCTCGAGGACGAAGACCACACGCTCGGGAACTGTCTGAGATTTCAGTTGAACAAAAACCCCGCCGTCGCGCTCGCCGGCTACTCGGTCCCGCACCCGATGGAACGGAAAGTGAACGTGCGAGTACAAACGATAGCACCAATGACAACAGACGGGGCGATGCGAGACGCGCTGCTGGATGTGGTGAGCGTGTGCGAACACGTGACGGAAACGTTCGAAGACGCGCTGAAAACGGCGGCGGGGAAAGGAAAAAATAAGGAGACGAGAGCCGCGCGAACGTAAAAAGTCGGACAATTGAATAGCTTAGTATAGTTTTGTTTAGTATGGATGTAGTAGTCACGATACACGCACACCAGGTTCTAATTTTTGGAACGTCCGCACGCTCCGAGTGTTCTTCGTGTCTCTCCGGCTTGCTCGGCGCATATAATCAATACCACTCCTTTCTGTCTCTCAATCGCGTTTGAGTTACGTTACACTTGAAAGAGCAAGAGGGACGCAGCCATGATAGCCATGCCGCAAAAGACGCAGTTGGTGACAAACTTATCACTTGGGTCGTACTTTAGAGCCGTTGGAACCAACTCTCTCAAGGATATGTATACCATCATGCCTCCAACGATACCGAAGAGTGTTCCGTACGCCGCGGCGGACATGCTATTGCCGTGTAAGATCAAATAGCCGATCAAACCGCCGATGGGTTCGGTTACGCCGGAAATGAACGACCACCAGAAGCCTTTCCATTTCGAACCAGTGGCGTAATATACCGGCATAGCGACGCAGATACCTTCTGGAACGTTGTGAATGGCAATGGCGATGGCTAAAGCGCCGCCCAATTTTGCATCGGCTAAAGCGGCGATGAACGTGGCCAATCCTTCCGGGAAATTGTGAATGGCGATCGCAACAGCGGTGAGCATGCCCATATTTTTCAACGCAGCACGGTCCTGCGTGTCTAACGGTGTGTGTGGTACGGTCGATAAGTCAACGTGTTCCAATTCCTGTGAGTTTGCTATGTGTTCGTGATGTTCATGGTCGTCTGATGCCGGATTCACGACGGCACCTTTTTTCGGTTGTTTCTTCGCTGACGTTTTCTTTTCTTCTTCCATTAACTCGAACGACATATCCGATTGACTCTGTTTCCGGTTAATATCCGCCATACCTTTCTCCATCGTCCCGAAATGTTCGTGTCCGTCCTCGTGACACGCCGTCGCCGTCTTATCCCCCGTCCTTTCCTCGTGCACTCTCGCAATCGTGTGAACCAACCAATCCAGAAGATACGTGATAACTATTCCTCCAAAAAAGCAAAACGTCGCGTATCTCGTCGCTTTGGCTCCATCTATCCCTTCGATTTCCTCAAATGACTCCACCGCTTTCACCCCGAATATTTCCCCGAACGAGACGTATATCATAACCCCCGCTGAGATTCCTAGCGCACCGGCGAGAAGTTTCACGTTCGCGTAATCCGAGCAAAACACGAACATGGAACCGACCGTCGTTGATAAACCCGCCATGATGACCAGGCCAAAGGCCAGGCCGACGTTCCCTTCTGCCGTGGCAACCTGTGCGAGATAGTGCGCAAACATTTTCGATCAGATTTGGATAGTAGGCACGCCAAAGCGGGCACACGCAAAAAAGAGAGAGACAGAGAGAGAAAGGAATCAAAACGACCACACAAGAAAGGTAGGTGGTGAGACAAAAGAAGAAAACAGAGAGAGAGAGAGTCGATGCTTGGTCGAAACCGTACCATGAGCGATGACGATGTGAAAGACGCGCGGTGCGTTTCTGATTAAAAAATGTGGATGCGCTGGCCACAAAAATGAAGATAATAAAATCTTGACTGAAGTACTCTGAACATGCGGGAGTCCTCGAGCGGGCAAAATACTCGCGCGCTAACACTAAAACGAGCAACAACTACAACTACTACTACTATTACTGCTAGAATTCTCTCGTCCACTCGCCCCTGTGGATTCTGGCGTACTCGAGGACGACTGGCATTCCGTTTACGAACGGCTGGTTCAACAAGACGGAATACCATCCGAGTAACGGCGCGGCGCCGAGAGAGGAGACCCACAGGCACGAGTGTGAAGCCGGGTCGAAGTTTTCGCACCTGGATTGACCAGTGAAGTACGATTTCGTTTCGTAGACTTTTAGGAACCGTAAAGGATGGTTTTTGACGAGTTGTGGGAGGTCAGCGACACGTTTACGACTGGCAATAAGTTCGAGTAAGGTCAAGTAAATGTTCGAGCTGCCGTCGCCGAGGACAAAGTCGCCTATTTTAGCCGCCAGTAACAATTCGGCGACAAACGCGCGTTCGCGCGTGAACGGGGATTTGCTGTTCATTTTAGCGTCATCGACGGAGTTTTCGCGTAAGGCCCAAGCGAAGACGGGGGTTTCTAAGTCCATTCCCGCGGCGTGTTTGCTAAAGACCAACATTGGTTTTTCGCCACACAAGAGGATCTCGCCTCGGTTGTAACGTTGGCGAACTTCCTTGATGACTTGACCTGAGTCCGTCATGACAAAGATGGTTTTCCAACACTTTTTCGTGCTTTCTGCGAGTGTTTTTAACGCCGATATGTATCGCGTCACCGCTCGATAGCCACCAAAGACGTTATAGTACGGGTCTTCGCCTCTCTTATCCGATTGTCGGATTTGAAGGATGACGGTAGGCGATCGCACTTTGTGAATGTTCTCAAAGTACCGTTCCGAGAGCATTTCGGTGGTTTCTTTCGTGGGACGGAGGATAACGCTGGATGTTAACATGGACATGTACATAAAATGCGCTTGACACGAGGATAGAAAATCATTGCATCCGAGTTCAGCGTCTAACATGTGCGAAATGACCATCGGCGGATCGTACGGTATCACATCATACATCTTTGAGTACTCATCGTCATCACGAGTTCCAGGTAGCGGAAGATTTTCATACGGATTGAATTGGCGAATCGTGAACTCTTCAGCAGCTTCGCGTTCGTTGGCAAACTCGTTCGAAAAGCCTCGGTTACCAATTCGTTCATTAAATTCGTCACGTTTCCTGCGCCACTCTGATTCGATCATCTCGCGGTTCGCTTTCGACGCGACGCCGGCAGTCAATTCCGAGCGAATGTCCCGCCACACAGAAGCGGGTATCTGCGAATTTGGACCATCGTCGAGATCAAGTCCTACGGGGATAGAATCGCCGAGTGATCGTATGTCCACGCCATCGCATCGGCCATTGTGACAAATGATGGCATCCCGGTATCCTTCCAATAACTCTTCGCTCGGGTTCTCGCCCCGTAGAAACAAAATGTACGGGCATAAGTGCATGACAAACGTCATCGCCGCGTTGACAACATCTTCTCTGTGCAATGATTCGTTCCCGCGATCAAACGCGATTGGATTTGCATTCTCTTTGCTGTCTTCTACAGTTTTATCGATCAAATCTCCAATTTTCTCGGTCACTTCCTTAATCCGTTGCACGTGAGAAAGTGAACCCCACGTAGATTTGTCATAGCCATCCACGACTTCGCGAACTGTCTCAACAAACTTGAATATTTTTTCGTGCGGCGCACCGTGCGCGGCATCCGGGAACATGATTGGTCTCAACACTTCAATCGCCGTCGCCAACTTTACTCTTATGTCTTTCTTTGGACTATTCTTCTCGCCCATCCTCAGTGTGCACTTTGTCAACGGCATGAACAAATGGTCCATGCCAGAATCCCATGGCGGTAATAAAACTAAAGTTCTCTCCAAACCCATCGCTAAAACTAACGCGCGCTGTAAATAAATGTGCAACCGACACCCTAATGGACACTGTTCCAAAGGTACGATCAAAATCTTACTCTCGTCGCAATCCGTTGGAAACTGTAACTTCCTCACGTCTCTCAAAACGATTTCTGTCGCTCGTTTCGTCCATCTTAACGTTTTCCTTCTCACTTTCGTCAATGACACCTTCGGTATCCTACTCTTTTCCTCTTCTCCGCTACGCTTCACTCTCCCTTGGACGTGATCAATCTTAAACGTCCTCTGCTCCATACTTTTCTCCTTCTCCACCCTCCACGCTTCCTCAGTTACACCGATACCCCTTCGTATCTCGTCCAAGGTCAATGGGTTACCGAAACTATCGAATCTCCAAGGGAACAAAGGACCAATCATAGGATGTCTATTTCCCGTGCTTTTATTGCCATCTATGTACATGTATTTCTCGATTAAATCCCTAGCGTTTCGATGCTTCTCTCGCATCATCCGCTCTCGCTTTGCATCCACCAGTTGGGTACCGTGTGCGGAGTGTTTGTAAAGCATCTCTCCGTCGTCTTCATCTTCTTCTTTATAATCGTCATAGTCTCCACGATCGACGTCGTAATCCGTGTATTCGTAGTCACCGTCGACGTAGTCATATTCTTCGAGATCGTAAAGTCCAGACTCTGCGCGCACATCGCCTTCTTCTTCTTCTTCTTCTTCTTCTTCTTCTTCTTCTTCTTTCGATTCGATTACTCCATTTCTCCTACGAGAAAAATGGTGCTCGTTCGATTGTTTTACTAAGGAAAACTCGTCGCCTTCAAAAGCTCTTAATGTCGAGAGAACTCTCGAGAGAGAGAAAAGAGAGATGAGGAAGTGATATGAGACAGACGACGACACGCATCGTCCCTTTCTCTCTTTCATTCTTTCCCTTTCTCTCTCTGTGTTTATGAATTAATTATGCCGCATTTTACACTTTTTTTTCTAACATTATTAAGGCTACGCATCAAATCGATTCTCGATGGTCTTGCTTCAAGGATGCACCGCCAAAGGCTGCTAATTTCCGTCGATCGTCTTTGAGTTGATGCAAACGTTTCTCTATTGTGACTAGTAAAGGCGCGTATACGTCCTTCGCGATGTTGATTCCGTTCTTATTGCTTGAGCGTATCCTTCGCGTTTTCGCGGGCGTGGTTGGCGCGGATTTGGAGTAGTTGAGAATCAAGTCGGTGTCTCTTTTCACGCGCTCAAATCGATCGCGGTCGGTATCGTTTTGAGTGTCGTCGTCGTTATCAAGTGCTTCATGAGAAGAAGATGGATCGACGTTTTCTTTGTCCCTGCCATTCTTCGTATTCAACGATGATGTCCACATGGCTTGCTCTTCGATGAGCGTCATGAGCTTGTCGTTCTTTGCGGTCTCTTCGGACACGAGTTTTTCTTTGCTCGACACTTCTTCGCGAAGTTTGCCTTCTGTTTGTAGCATTTGATCCAAATCGCGTTCAATCGAGTCCAGATATTCGTCCCGAGAGTAGATTTCTTCCAACAAAGCGTCTCTTTGCAATTGTAGTTGTTCGACGACTTCTTGCTGCGCGACAATCTCGTCGTCGGCTTCGGTGAGTAAGACGCCGAGTTCTTTCGCTTTGTCGACGAGCTCGCACGCGAAACTCTCAAGGTGATCGATCTTGTAATCTAAAGCGTTCTTAACGCGCTCGATGGTTTTCTCAAAGAACGTTTCGTCGTCGAACATCTCGTCTTCTTCTCGTAAGGATTCTTCCAACACCTCTTCATTCGTCAATCGCGATTTGGTTTTACGCGAGCGAAGAAAGGGCGACTCGGTCACAAAATTTGTCGCGATTTCATCCGCATTATCCTCCCCTTCTACGTCATCGGTTTCTAGCTTTGTCATTTTCTCAACCAATCGTGCGACAATGTCGACCGTTTCGCGTAGATTCTTCACTTTCCTACGTTCTTCCAACAATGATTTCGCCAATTTCCTCGTCTTTTCTTCGCCAGCGACGATGGCATTTTCCAACTCGTCCGCCTCGGTTTCCACTTTATCCGCCATCGATTTCGTCTTTTCGGATACCTGTTGTAACACAGATATTTCTTCCTTCGATTGGTGCAATGCTTCGGCGAGTCGTTCGTTCTTGCGTCTTTCGGAATTGAGTTCGGTGATGAGCGCGGCTTCCGCTTTAGTTTGCTTCTCATTTCTAAACTCTTCTTCTTCATCATCATCATTGCCTTGCTCATTTTCGTCTTGGCGTTGTTGCTCCTCGGCCGCTTTTACATCTTGTCGTAAAACCATGATCGTATACTCTGCGTCTCGTAACTCCTCTTCAAACTCTAAGGCTTTGTTTTCTGCTACTCTCTGCTTCGCGATGGCTTGGTCTCGTTCGCGGCGCATGGCGTCCCTGGCGCTTTTCAAAACGTCTCGTTCGCTCACGTCGTGTTCGTTTTCATCTCGTCGTTGTGCTATTTCTATCAAATGCTCTTCTTCTTTCTCTTTTTCTTCTACGGATTCTTTTTTTGCAGTAGTTGTCGCTTCCGGTACTACGCTAGCGTACGCTCTCAAAGTCTCTTCCGCCGTCGTCGCTCTCAATTCAACTCGTTTCATAGTCTCCCTCATTTCCTCCGCGCGTAAACGCTCTTCGCTCAACATCTCATTCGTTTCGATCAACCTCCCTCTCAAGGCTTCCAGTTCTTCTTCTCTCTCCTCGAGCGCTCGTTTTTGTAGCCGTTCGTGTTCTCGAAGAAGATGAAGTTGCTCCTCGTTCTCTTTCTCTTTCACCGACGCCGACGCCGACGCCGCCTCGCGGACGTTCGCAAAGCTCTGATCAGATACAGGAGGAGACGAAGGTGGAGCGGGGAACGTGGGTCTGTGCGCTTCTTTAACTTCTTTTTCTTCTACTCTCGACGGCGGCGGCAGCGGTGGCGGCGGCAGTGGTCTTCTTTCCGTTGCTTCTTCTTTAACTTCTTTAACTTCTTCTTTTTCTTCTTCTTCTTTTGTTTTTCCACCGCGCATCTCTTCCGCTTCTCTCTTTTCGACGACCCCGCTGGTATCATCCGCGGCTGACGACGACGTCCTCCTCCTCCTCCTCGTCGTTTCTGTCGCGGACGCCGCGGACGAATTCTTCTTCCGCATCCGATACGCGTCCAATCGCGCGCGTCCTTTCTCTCTCGCGCTCGACTTTGAGGACGACTTCGACTTCATCTTTTCGCGTCAACAAAGTCGTGAAATCCAAATCCGAGAAAGCTTTGAAACACCACCAACACCACCACCAAAGTCGTTCGCGTGTTTTCTTCTTCTTCTTCTTCTTCTTCTCCGCGCTTTCTTTCTTTCTTTCTTTCTTTCTCTCGAAAGAACGAAAGAGCGTTCGATTCGAGAGCAACAACAACAGTGTGTAGTAAGTACTCCTTTATAAAGGAAAAGTCGTTGCTCAAACACCCAAAAGAAGAAAGAAAAAGTTCTCTCTCTCTTTCCAAAAAAAAAAAAGGAAATAAACCCTAAATATTCTCAAAAAATTTTAGGGTTTTACATTGTCGAAAAAGAGGTCTTTTTGAAGCCACAAAAACACACCTTTTTTTTGGATAGAAGAGAGAGAGAGAGAGAGAAAAGAGGAAGAGAGAGAGAGACCTCTTTCGACGACCTTTTGACGACACTTTCCTTTCCTTTTCCGAGACGACGATCAAAAAATCGTTAGTATGTTGTTGTCGGCGTCTTCGACGGCGAGACCGTCGTCATCGTCGGCGCCTTTGACGCGGAAGACGACGACGACGAAGAGCTTTTGTACCACCGCGCATCGTCATGCGCATCATCATCATCGCACTTTTTTCACCGCCACCAAAGCCTTTCCCGGGGTGGTCCCAAAAGGGGAGACAAGGAGACGGTACGAGTGCGCGACGAGGAAGCGGAGACTGCACGCGTCGTCGGTCGTGGTCGCGGAAGAAACGACGACGAAAGTCGCACCGGCGTCGGGGACGAAGTACGAAAAGGAAAACGAAATTGCCTTGGACGCCGTTCGCATCGCGTCGACCATTTGCGACAAAGTGCAAGCGCAATTGATGCGCAAGGACGAAAAGTCCATCACGAAAGGAGATAAATCGCTGGTTACTTTGGCAGATTACGCGGCGCAAGCGGTCATTGCGTGGAGAATAGGACAGGATGAACCGGATATGAAATTTCTCGGGGAAGAAGACGCGGACGCGTTAGTCAATGGCGGGGAAGACGGGAAGGAAGTGTTGAGGAAAATTGCGGCTTTAGTGAACGAGGCTATTCATTCGTTTTATCCAGACGCTAAACAGTTATCAGATGATGAAGTAGCCGCGTTAATCGATAAAGGGAAAGGTGAAGGAGGTCCAGAAGGGAGACATTGGATTTTGGACCCCGTGGATGGGACGCTCGGGTTCGTGAGAGGCGACCAGTACGCGATAGCGTTGGCGCTGATGGACGAAGGCGAGTTGGTTTTAGGCGCCATGGGATGCCCGAACATGCCAAAAACTGGGGATGTTTTGGAGTTTGACGACGCGTATTCGTACGGATTTTCGCCGAGGACGGTGTCAAAAATGTTAGCTGGAGGGTCTTCTGCGAAAATGGATTGGTATAAAGGGTGCGTGTTTACCGCCGTGAGAGGCAACGGGTGCTGGATATGGCCGACATCGCCGGATATTAAGGCGAATCCGACGAAAGTTCAAGTGTCGTCTGAGTTTGAACCGCAAAAAGCACGATTTTGCGAACCAGTGATGAAAGCAAACTCCAGCCAAGGTTTCACGGCCTCTGTAGCGGATAACTTGGGCATCGAATCTAAACCGTTGCGGATATACTCGCAAGTTAAATACGGCTCCGTCGCTCGAGCTGACGCCGACGTGTTCATGAAATTCCCGAAAGCTGAATACCGAGAAAAAGTGTGGGACCACGCCAGTGGAGTTATACTCGTCGAAGAAGCTGGTGGTGTCGTCACCGATGCCGGTGGTACTCCTCTTGATTTTAGTAAAGGGAGGTACTTGGAGTTAGATCGAGGCATCGTCGCGGCGAGTGCTGCGTTGCACGAAAAGTTGATGCAAGCCATTCAGTTGAGTTGGGACAGTGCCGCGCTTTAAAAAGGTACGCGCCACACGCGTCCGTGCGTGGTTGAGTGAAACATGGGATGTAGGTTACCCGTCACAAAAGTACATTATTATTATTATTAAGTCATTGTTGTAAGGAGAACAAGAATATCTTTTAAAAAAGTGGGCACCCTCTCTTTTACTCTCACAACTCGGAATTCTTCAGATTCTGCATCTCGTCACACAATCGAGAAAAGGACGTCAAAGAAAGAATTCGAGGAATGCCACCAACGACACTCTCTCGCTTAAAATCTCTCGTCGAGCCGTTTACCGTTGACGAGATGAACGCTTTCCCCTCCTCCTCTGTCGCATCGAATCGGTACCCGATATCTACCTCGATCGTTTTCGTCCAACACTTCTCCCGATTGGAATTCGTCTACTCCAAAAAAAGCAACCGAGAAATACCGTGCAGAAGACTCAAAGTGAGCGATCACACGTTCGACTCCGCGAACTGTTCGGTCGTTTTGTGGCAAGAAAAAGCCGCCGAATGCGATGTTTCCATCGGGGACGTGGTTTTAGTTCAAAACGCGTACGCGCGATTTAATCCGTTTAAGAGTGAGATGGAAATCAGCGTCAGTGGAGGAGAACGAACGATTTTTCGGACGATCGTGAACAGAGGCGAGTTTTATGCAAATGCAACGATCGAGGAGATGAGCGCGAAGGTCGTTCCGATGCATCGAAATTTAGGAACAACGGACGATATTAGAACAAGAGATGCGATTTTGACCGTTTGTTCGTGGGTTTACGGAGAAAAGATGGCATTTTTATACCATTTGAAAGAGACAGAGCATTGGGGTGCCAACTTATACCAGCAGAAGAGAGCGGAGGAAGAAGAGGAAGAGTTTGAGATGCACCAACGACAACGAATGAGCTTTGTGATGAAGAAACGATTCAAACGAACGCTGATGGAAGAGTATGTCGGAGTTATTTTGGACGTTTCGTTCGTTAAGTCCTCCTTCGGTGACGAGTTCAATGGGAAGTACGTGAGACCGGTCTTGACGCTTTCAAGACGACCGGTGGATCGACAAAGAAACGAGGAGTTGTTGCAACGACGATTGACTTTATCGAAACCGACAGAGTCACCACAGGTGCTCAATAAGTTGGACCGTTTCGATACCATAATGTTCGATGGGGACCAGTCCCCAGCGCTTGAGAAGCGACCGAGTGATTATATGAACAAAGCGAACTTTATCGAGGCGACACTATCGGCGGCGGCAAAACGAGAGGCGAAGGATTTGGCGCAGAGCGTGTACAAAATTGGGAGTTGCGTGGAATTGAGAGACTTTGCGATTGCTGAAGTTTTGAACTCTAACGAAAGGAAAATAAACCGATCTTTTGTGGAAAATGATAACGAAGACGAAGTGGACAACTTTGGTTCCTCGGAAGAAATCGTGAAAAAGCTCGTGTTGGTGGACCATATTTCTACCATTCGCGTATTAGATCCAAACAAAGATCCGCGCGCGAGGAAGGTCATGACGGTAGTTGGTCAAACGCACAGACGGTTGAGTTTTGAAGTGAAAAACGTCTCGGAAATATTTCAAGACATCAACGAAAGAAGTTTCCAAGAGTTTACGGACAACTACGGCGAAGAAGATGAGCGCATGTATGGACGAGATGTCGTCGAAGAGAAACGCAGAGAGAGTGTGAAAACGGCGATGGAAAAGAAACACAGAGAGTTGATGATAGCAAAGACGAAAAAGAAAGTCGCCGAGATGATGATGGATGAGACGCAAAACACGACGCATTCGATAGCGGAAATGTTTGAGAGCGTGAATAATAATATTAACGCAAAATTTACCAATCATCCAATATTATACGAAGATGGAACGACAAATAAGCGTCGGCTTTTACCTCCGTTCGTCGAGTTTAAAGCAATCGTGAAATACGTGGAAATCGAACGCGACGTAAAGAATGCATCATCGCTGAGTTCAGCAAAGTATCAAAGAAAGCAGCGCAAGAAATCCATCACGAACAACGCGAAGAAATCCATTTTATCCGCCGATGGCTTCATGCGCGTACCCGGATTGAAAAATGGCACGAAAAGCGTTTCGGAAATCGCGAGAGAACTCGTCGAAGTGGCATGTGCCACGTGCGAGAACAAACTTCATAAAGACAAAGAAGACGTGTATGAATATTGCAAACATTGTCCGTCGGGTAAGGTTTCAAATGTCAACACCAACAAGTCAAGAACAAAATGCGTATTCAAACCGCTCGTTTTGGGTCTCGAAGACGCCAAAGGCGATTGCATTCGTGGTAAAATCCCGCCTTTTCTCGTTTCCGATTTGGTATTTTTTCAGAAACCAGAAGATATATCGGACGGAAATACGAACGAGGCAGACAGAACTCGCGCGGAAACCATCGCGGTTGGTGCATTGCGAGCGTTAATGGCGGGTAAACGAAATTCCTCGTTCACTTTCACCGCTAAAATGCCAAAATCGGATGAGAACGGGTGGGTCGTTCGCGGAAGTGAAATTGATATCGTGCGCTTCGATAGCTGCTTGACGCCGTCAAACTCTGTAGAAGAAGAGGAGGATGAATAGCACATATAACACATCTTTATACATAATTGTGACAAATAGTTGCACTTGAATGAATAATCTGATTCAGAACTTTCGCGCGCGAGTGGATAAACTCTAAATCTACATGCGCTTGTGTGAACTTGGTCGTCGCGACTATCATATTTTCTTCATCCTCGTCAACGTTAACGTTTCGATCCTTTTGCTGTTGTTGTTGCTTTTGAGCTTGCGGGCATGAAATATTACATCGTCTCGATAAGTTATCAATCGCTGCGAATAATAGCGCTAAAGACTTTTCAGTTATCATTCTTTTTCTCTTGCGCTCTTTCGCCGTTTCGATTTCTTGTTTGCTTTTTATTGTCATCTCTTTTTGCTTTTCGCGCAAGATGAACACGGCTGATTTTTCACTCTCTATGGTTTTCTCGATGACTCTCCTTTGTTCCGAGAATCCATCGAAGGCTCTTTTGGACGCGCTCGATGCGTACTCTTTCCTCGCGCGTAAAGATTCGTTCACGTCTTTTAAAGTCGCATGTCTGAAAAGAATATCGGAAATGTCCTCAAATTTTCTATCGCCGCGCATCTCGTCCTCATCCTCGTCCTCGCCTTCGTTTCTGTTCAGAGCATTATGGGACTCTAAATGTGACGACGATGACCCAACACTCAGTTTTCTATCCGATTCTTCGTTTTTTCCATGTTCACAACACGCTCTCAAAAATTGCAAAACGCTTGACAACGCCCGATTTTTCCTTTCGCACCGTCTTCGCCTTCGCCCGAACGAACTCGCCTCCTTTCTCAACGCCACGAGAACCTCGTTTTCCAAAACCAACCGTTCCAACTTATTCTCTCTCGCACTTTCCAATGATTTCTGCATCTTCCTCTCGTTCTCTCTCGCGAAAATCTCAAATTTCGTGCAGTCGTGGTGCAAACTTTCCTGCGCGCGCAACAAAACCCCCTCTCGTTCGTCCAATCGTCTCGTCGTCTTTTCGCATTCAGAAATCGTCCGTTGCAATTTCATCGAGATAGCATCCAGCTCTCGGTTCTTTTTCAGAAGAAGCGTCGACGTTGGACACGCCCTTTCGCACGCGTCCTTCGTTTCTTCCTCTCCTTCCTCTCTGAAGTCATAACCGCTTCGGGTCCACATCGCCTCCTCATCGGAACTGTCCTCTTCCTCCTCCGTCGTGGGTTTCGTCACGAACGCGCTCGCGAACAGCTCTCTCGCCGTCGTCGCCGTCGTCGTCGTCGTCGTCGTCTTCTCGCGTGTCGTTGGGTTTACTTCGACCTCTCTCATCGCCATCATCCTTTCTCCATCGCCGTCGTCGTCACGCATCATCGACATTCTCTCTTGGAGCCTCTCGTCGACGATGGAGGTCAACGGAACGGACAAAAGAGTCTCTCTCTCTCTCTCTTTAATTAAAGATACCTAATTTTAGTCGTATTTTTTGCTCCTCTTTTCCAAAAGTAGAAGACTTTTCGACCGTCTTCAAAAATTTTGAAAAAAAAAATTCCCTAATTATTTGAAACCCTAACATGAAAGACCGAGAAAAGAGCTCCTCCCCTCTTTTAAAAAAACTCCGTTATTTTTTAGAATTACAGATGCCATCGAACGAAGAACGAGGAAGCGACCCCGGGAGGAAGAAGAAGAAGACGACGACGACGACGCGATGGAGGACGACGAAAAACGGCGTCGTTTTTTCCCTCGCGTCGCTCGTGTTTCTTCTCGTGCTGTGCGCGCTTTCGGTCACGGTCGACCGAACGTTACCGCGAGCGCTGAGCGGAGATTCTCCGACGTTCACGTTTAGCGAATCGAGAGCGTTGGCCATCGCGACGCGTTTGGAAAGGGTCGGATCGCGCGCGGTTGGAACCGAAAGCGAGAAGATGGCGTTCGAGATGATTCGGAGACGCGTAGAAACGATTCAGAAGAAATATGGGGAGACGAGCGAGGAGATTGAAATCGAAATGTGGGACGGTGTGAGCAGTGGGCTGAGAAGGAGAGACGCGGACGAGGTCACGAGACACGCGAGGACGACGAATTTGGGTGGGTATGGCCAAGAGGAGGAGGAGGAAAATGAGAGGAAGAATGAGATAAAGAAGTGGGGGATGTCAGATGTGTATAGGTACGATAACTTGAGGTCCATTTCGGTGCGCGTGAGAAGGCGGAGCGACGACGCTTCGTTTCGCGGTAGCAGTAGTGGTGAGAAGAAGGACGAGGAGGAATATCATGACGGAGGCGAAAGTAAAAACGCCAATGATCCTTATAACAATGCTGTCAATAACAAGATGCACGTGATTGCCATTTCCGTGCACGTGGATACGGTGTCGACGTCGTCGGGCGGATCGGACAACGCGGCGAGTTGCGGCATCGCATTAGAAGTATTAGAAAACATAGCGAGTTTGACAACGAATAGAAAGACGAGCAACTATTTACCGGCAAAGACGGGTATAGTGTTTCATTTTTTAACCGCGGAAGAGGTTGGGTTAATTGGCGCGACGGCGACGATGAATTCGAACCCGTGGTTTCGACGGAAGAGCGAGAAACCGTCTGTTATTGTAAATCTGGAATCCATGGGGAGTGGTGGACCTCAGATGCTGTTCAAGACAGAGAAAGGCATACACGGAGAAACATTTGAGAGATACATGTTGGAAACGTGGGCAGAAAGCGTGCCGTATCCAAATTCAGCAAGCGTGTACGGGCAAATTTTTAGATCCGGGGTGATCCCCTCGGAAACTGATGGGAGAGTATACAATGAGAAAGGTGCAGCGGTGATCGATTTAGCGTTCGTGGAACGATCGTTCGTATATCATACGTCGCGAGATAGAGTAAAAGGTATGCGACGTGGGAGTGCGCAAGCGAGTGGCGAAAATATCGTCGCTTTTATCGGTGCATTCTTACAAAAACGCAACCAGTTCGCCAACGTCGATTCCGAGTTGAATCCAGATATTTCTTTGCGTCAACACGTAGAGTCGCACGCATGGTATGTTCGACCGGGGTTTGTTCTGTCGAAAACAAAACTGATTGTTACCGAACCATTCAGTTTAGCTTCGTTGCGTTCGCTGGTGTTTTTCAGCGCGTTTTCTATGTTCTTTATCGTGAAATACAGCTTTGGTGCACACTTTGAGAAGATCCATAGCGAGAGCGAAAAGATGTGGCAAATGGCCATCGATGCCATCGTCAAAGCGATGATTACCACTCCTTTGGTTGGTTTTGTTGTTCCTATCTTTGCGATGTTCATGGGCACGGTGTTTGGAGCGATGGCCACATTCACGCTCGCATTTTTCGTCGGCGAAGCGATGCCGTTAGGTAATTACACAGCATTGTTCATGCTCTTTGCCAGCACGTTTGGATGCATCGGATGCATTTTTGGGTATAACGTAGCCAGTGGTTTCTTATATTGGAAACTCATTCCTGTTGATGTCGCCTTTAGAGATCGGTACGCGTCTGAGAATGTAATCAAATGGTGTTTGTTCAGCGGTAAGACGTTTTTCACGGCAGTATTAGCATGGGCAATGAGGAAACGCACGGATTCACACGCCACCATTTGGCTCACGAATTTAGCAATGTACGAATTGATTTTTGTGTTTTCACCAGTAATTGCCCGTCAGAGTGGGTTCTTAAAATTTATGCCGAGTGTTTCGATTGTCCCAATCGAAGCAGAAGAAAAAAGAGATAAGGAAAAAGAGGAAACGAAGGAGGAAGACGACGATACGGTTTCCTCGAATGGCGCGGCCACCGTGAAGACGAAAAATCGAACTTCGGTAAAAACATCGACTCAATTGAGCGGTCACAACGCGAAAGGTGAAATAGATATTTTCGCGACGACATCTCCAAACAATTATTTGGTCATGTTATGCGCTTTTCCGTGCATATGGGTTGTCACGCCGCTCTTATTTCGTGCTATGGCGACTTTCTCCGCGGTTCAATCGCGTGCCGATGCAAAACTCGGCGATGGACATCCGCTCGCGTATTACACTTTAGATGGACTTCTCGGTGGTGTTTTGGGATTTGTATCTTGTGCGATGTTCTTTTCTGTCCCGGTGATATCATTAGGCGCAACATTGAAGGAAAGGCAAATGTATAGACTCACCGTCATTGCGTTCGGAACGTTCCTCTTCGCGACGCTCGCATGCGGCGTATTCAAAAACATTAGATTTACCGCCGTCGCACCACAACCAATCATATTGACGCACGTGACGCACATTGATGCGCACAACTACGTGACTTCAGATTTCATCGCGCTCGCGAGAGTGGGCGCTGGATCGAGTTTAGCACCAGCCGCATTGGCTTTGCGCGACAATTTGCATTTGTTGATAGATCCACCGAGATTATTACCTACGTCAACATTTGTCGCGACGCGTAAGGATGAAAAGTTTGACGATAACAGCACAACATCGAACGGTGAAGAGAGTGGTTTCGAAGACGAAGACGCGCAAGAAAAATCTATTAGATTGGAAAGGCTGCGAGTAGAGAATGATCAGCGCTTGAAAAGGATCCACTCGCACTCGATTCAACGCAAACAAGCGGAAGGGCACAAGCACATGTTCCATCGCATATACTCCGCGTTTACAAACTTCCGATTGAATACGCGTTTCGGCGGTGACTGCACAGAATCGGTTGATTTTGTGACCATGAAAACAGACCGCGCGTGTATCGTTCGCGGGTACAATTTGACTTATTACGAATCCAAGAATAACTCGAAACCTATCTTGTCGGATATGCGCGCGAATAACATGACGGCATCGGAAATGCCTGAGTTGCGCAAAACTGGTACTGGTCCGGATAAAAAAACCATTCGATTAGAAATTGACGTTGCCAAAGCAGTCAGCTGGACGGTTGCTATAGAACCGCAGTGCGCCAAGAAGGCGGCTTTGGTGGATCCGTCGAACCCTTCGTACTTGACGTGGATCGAAGTCGATAACGCGGAAACCCAACAGATAGAAAACACGCCATTCATCGCGCGCAAAAAAGGCAAGCGCATCTTATTTAGCGGTTCTGGTCGACTCGCGACCGGTCACGTCGTTGAAATTTTCGTCGTTCCGGCCAGAAATAACAAAAATGCGGACGCCGACATGAGCGAAAAAAATCAGGAAAATATGCAATTATTTTGCCGCACGCGAGGGGCAGTCTTACGCACGGATTTTGAAACACGAACGGATTTAATGGAGGATATAATAGGTATCAACGGCTTACCTCGAAACGTGGCACCATTTGGAAAGAGCGATTTACCGAGATGGTACTCTATAATTCGCGACATAGATTTATCACCGGTTTAACTAAAAAGCATATGATGATGATGATGATATGATGATGTGTGTTTTCATTACCTAGAGACTATTTTTGCTGCCATTACAAGTACTAATTCCTAATATTTCTTCTTCGGTTTCGCTTTCACACTAAAGATAGATTCCCTCTTGATCCTCCTTCGACTCGCCTCGGCTGCATTCACGCCGTCATGTCCTCTCTTATTTCTATTCCTCGCCATTGCTATTCTGGCCTTTACATCGTCCTCGCGACTCCTCGGCAACAACTTCACTCCACCATCTTCTCCGCTGGCAAACCCCATCCTTCTTCCTTCCTCATCTCTTCCTCTCTCTTCCTTCCTCCTTTCTCGATTGCTTCTTCGCAATTTCTTGTTTGCCTCGTAATCCATACTCCACCTCTCTTCCGCTCTCAATCGATCCTCGGCGTACCTCGACAGCCGCTCTTTCCCTTCCTTCTTCATCTCTTCTTCCTTTTCTAAATAACTCATCTGATTTACATCGCTTCCTCTCTCTACCATAACCCCGTCAATCCCACCGTATTCCATAGTCATCCCATTCACGTCGATATCGTCCGGGACATACACGTCTCTCTCGTGCGCTCTCTTCGCCCCTCGCGCGCAGACGAATTCCCCTGCTTTCGGGTCGGTATGAATCTCAATCTCTCCGTTACAACATCTGTGACTCAGCATAACGAACGAATATATCGGCGTGGACAGATACTTCCCGATCTTCTTCTTCCTCGCGTTAAACCTCACTCCTTTCGCGATCAAGGGTGCGTTCGAGCACCGCGTGCATCTCATCGGAAACGGCGCTTCAAATCTTACAGTCAGAGTACCATCCTCTCGTTTACGTTTCCCGAGTGCGCCATTTTTGTTTTTGTTCGTGTTGGTGTTCGTCCCCTCCGACACCGGGTTGTACGTGGGAGGGTAGTAGAAATTGTCCGCGCGAGAGGCTTTCAGCGTCGACATCTCTCGTGCAACGACGACTTTGACGCGTTTCTTCTTTGCGGTGCAACGCGCGTGTTTTTCGACCACCACCAATGCACTTGAGAGCGACGACGACGACGACCAAAAGAGAAGAGGACAGAAAAAAATATGTTTAGGGTTTTGAAGAAAAAAAAGAGAAAGAAGAAAAAAGAAAGGGAAACCTCTTTTTGTGTCTTTTTTCCCCAGAAGAAGAGAAAACGCATCGCTTTGCTCTGTGTCGTCGTCAACTCTCATTGTTCTTCCCAAAACGTCGTGCACCGACGACGCTTCGAGAGGAGGCGGCCGCTTTGTCGGAGGACCAAAAGAAGAAGAAGAAGAAAAGGATTCGAGTTGACGACGACGACGCGGAAGAAGAAGAAGAAGAAAAAGCCGAGGAAGAAGGTGAAGAATCACACGTCCAAAAGGTCGTTCAAGAAGGAGTGTGTGGGTTTTGACTCGATTTTTTTTTCCCTCGGAGAAACGACCTTAAAAGCGCGCTTTTATCTTAGGCGATGTCGTCGCGACGAGGAAGGCACAGGCGCGCGCCGTCGTCCCGAGGCGACAACAATAATAACAACGACGACGCGACGAACGAGGGAGACGAGGAGGATGCGAGGAGGAGATCCACGCGAGGAGAAGAACAACGAGAACGCAATCATCGGACGACGACGACGACGACGACTCCCGGGACGACTTTGGGTGGTGATGCCATGGACCGAAACGTTCGAGCGCGAGTGGACGAAATATTCAACAGTTTGATTGAAAACGTGAACGAAGACGCGAGAGCAGGGATTGCGAGTTACATTGCACAGTTAGCCAGGGATACGGCATCGAGTTCAGGTGGTGGTAGCGCGCCAAATAAGAAGCAGCACCAAGAACGTTTAGCGGAGTACGCGAAGCAGATTCAGTCTTCTTGCACGGGAGGCGTCGCCGCGTTCGACGACGATGCCGCGAACCCAACGAAGAGAAATGAAAAGACGACGAGTACAAAGATGATGAAAATGCCTTCAAAAGTAGAGCCGACGTGGAGAGAGTACGCGACGGAAGAACAATTAGTAAATTTTTTGAACGCGAACGACGCGAACATCACGGTGAAGTGGGGGAAGAAGAAACTGTTAGATTTGTGCGAGAAGCATTTAGCAAAAGTGACAGAACCGGCTTTGAAAATCAGCAAGGAGTTAGTGACAGTTACAAACGTGTTCGAGGAGTGGATGCACGCAGTCGGAAAGAAGAATGCGAACAAGACGTTCGTTGAAGTTGCCAAACAGGACGAAAACGAACTTTTGTCATCCTCGATGGCGGGGCTCTCGTCGAAAGATAAGGCGACAGAGATTTTGAACGAGCTACGTGCGTGCGAACGCGAAGCAACTGAACATATAGAGTACATCAAAAATAATCTGGACCCATTTAAGGTTATGCAATATCCGGTGCATGGATGTTCGATATTAGATTTATCGTACGTGCACGTCGATTTCAGCAATCGCGTGATGATCGGCTTGTTTCCGATTTTGGAAGCCGCCTCGCACGGCTCGGAAACAGGAGGTAAGTTTTACGATTTAGGTCAGAAAGAAAGAAATTGCAGGAAAAAGACTCATCGGTATAAATCTTGGACTACTTTAGGTTTGGAGTTGGTGCAAGTGGCGGAAAAATGCATGGAGTACGTGTTTGCGATTATAGGAACGAGTTTAAACGAATCGAATTTGACGGATCCGGAGAAAGCGACGAAATTCCTCGTGGAATTGTGCTCGTTGCGAGAGAAATGGAGATGTTCGAGCAAAGAAATGGTGGCGTCAAAACTGACCACGTCGTTCCTCGAGATGTTAGTGTTGAACGACCCGAAGTTAAAAAAGTTATACGCGGCCGGGGAAAGAGAAGATGTGGACGAAGAGGAACGAAGGAGGATTGTGATGCAGCTTCCGCCGCATGCGTTGACACAACTCCACGAATCGTTTCATGGAGTGACACGGCCGAGCTCAGAGTACTGCGTACCGCCCGATTTGACCTGGGAATGTCTGTGGATACCTCCGACGCCGTCATTTAAAGTTGGGGGTGGTAGTAACAACAACAACGTGGTAAATAATAACAATGTCACTAGGAATAACAATCGGATCAACAATAACGACGTCGACGACGAGCGTGGCCCTCTCAATAACATGACAGCAGTCGAGCAAGATTTTGTTGCGAATTATAGGAGAAGAAATCAAGCGATTGGAGATATTCGGACTGATGCTATACCAAGGGCCCGTGATGCGCACAGTGCACGATTTCATCCGTACGCAGGCTTTCCACCAATGATGCCCATGGAGGATGTGGACCATGAAGAAGACGACGAAGAGGAGCAGGAAGAAGAGAGAGAGGACGACAATGGAGACAGAGACGCCCCATCCCCGTTCGTGCGACTTCGTGAGAGGCGTGATCGTGAACCACACAGATTGAGGACAATGGCGCGTCGACTCCGCATTTTGGGCAGACCGGGGTTGAGCGGAAGAAATCTCGCACGAGAAGTCTCGGAATTCTCGCAGCTTTTTGAAGATGATCGCCGTCGCCAGCACGAAGATCAACAAGAGCGGATCAACTATGGAGCAGTACAAAGATTGTTAGAGGGAGACGGGAGAGCTTATGGGGCTAATTCGGCTAGAATTTTGGAGCTTGCCCGGGCTAATTCGACTCATCTTCGGTCGAGAACAACAAATTGGTCAACGAACCCTGCTCTATATAGGCATGACCCGTCGTTACGAGGGGTTCGGATGCACGATGATAGATTTGGGCGAGACATGGACTTACACTCCCCTTTGATACCTCCGGACATAGCTCGAGCACGTGGTCCTCGCATTGACACCGATGTTGCAAATGTGACGCATACCGTCTCACATCTCGTTCGCAGACTTCGCTCGATTGGCCCACCACCAGATGGTCGTTGGAAATCACGCTCGCCGATGTTTATTCGTCTGATTGAACACATTGTGCGTTGGGAGCTTCTAGGAAACGCTACCTTCGTCACCCCGGACGTTTATCCCCAGAGGTTTCCAGTTGCAGATAGATTGGCGAAACTTATTCCTCAATCCGGTCGTTGGATGGTCATCTTAGTTCGTGGTTTAGGCTTGCACTGCGTGCCAATGCTTCATTGCATTTTACACGGCTTGCGTTCGAATAAACCAAAGATGCGAGAGTTCGAGGGGCACCCCGGGGCCATCTTTTGCGCCGGGGCAGCGACGTGCGTTCGACTTGCGCTCGAATCTATTATCGAGAACGACGGAAAACCGCCGAGCGTTTTGTCGCAAGAATATTGGAAAACTCTCGCACATGTCGGCGAATGCCTCATGTTCTGGTGCATCGGTGGGAAACGATATTTTCACGAAATTCCAGCGGAAAGCATCATTTCGGACAGGAAAATGCGCTCTCGCGCAGTCGCGAGAAAAGCCGTTCTCGCGGGTCTCGCCGGTGATGATATCGATAACTGGGGTATTGCCATAGCAAAGGGCGCGCCGTTGATGCTCAGTGCCTTGTCGCAAACGGAAACGGTGAGTCAATCCACGATGGATACTGTCTCTGGTGTCTTGTTCCTTATATCTCATCTCATTGAACAAGAAGCTCGAATTGATCCGCGCTGGCGCAACGCGCTACAAATGGCGAAAATGAGCACCCTTCCGAAAGAAATTATCGCGAGTTTGTTTGAGTGTCAAACTTGGGCGAACGAAGTCACCGCCGCAGTACATCGAACAATGGCTGGTAAAACCCCGATCGATGCGTTGATTGAAAAAGAATCGAACGATTCCAATGCGCACACTACTGATCCCAAGAATAAGAAAGTCAGAGCGAGCGTTGGTAACAAAAAACGTCCCGCCCCGGGCTCGGAGATGCAAGCGATACAGAATTTTGATTTCAGAGATCCAAAGAATACGCGCAAGGGCATTCGATTCGGTTTCTTGATTGCGCTAGTAGCGACGTGGTCGCACGGCAAACCAGGATTCATGGACGCGAAATATTTGGATACCTTCATCAATAGCGACGACGTTGACGCCAACTGCGGTGCACACCATCATCGTGAAACTAAGCTCCGAAAGAAAAACATCAGCACAACGCCGAAACAGGCGATGATGGTAGCTTCATCGACTGCCACTTCATCGACGCATCTCTTTAAGATCATCCTTTCTTCGCTCGAGCGATGTGGCGATGGTTTACTCGCCGCTATTGAACCGCTCGCGAGAATCGGATGGGCGCTCGATGGTGAAAATTCTGGCATACGCGGCGTCTTGCAACAGATAGGTAAAGCGAAATTTTTAGGGGAGTTCGCGGGGGAATTCCCGGTGCACTCGCCTTCGCAACAATTGGTGGATATGATCCAACTACTCTTGCACGCCGCGGTTGAATTGCGCAATTGCGCTTCGAGCAACGGCGATGATTCTGTGTATATGCCATGTCACTATCTCGAATCACGACGTGAAATTCTCGGAAGTCTTCTCACACACGCCAACTGGAAGCGATCGTTCAGCTGTTTAGAATGCATCGCGCCGAACATGTTTTACTTTGGAAGCTCTTTAGATTTAGTCGGCGCGGCGAATGTCATCTTTCCGCCTTCTTTCCGCGTTTTACGTTTAAAGAACGATTTGAAACGCCTGTTGAGTGACATGCATGGGAACGTGCCCCAGATTTCGGTAAAGTTGCGACGCGCAATGCCTTGCGACGACGCATGGCGAGCGATTAAAAATGCCGTTGGTCCCCTGTTAGGAAGAACATTCTCTTGTTCGTTCGATAGCGAGGACGGAGTAGGAAATGGTGTAGCGAGAGAAGTGTGGACGGTTTTGATTCAAGCGTTGTTGGAGGGACATCCGACGCGAGTGGGACCGAGCGAAGCGGTATTCACCTCGTGGTCAAACACAAAGGGTTTGCGAAGGGACTCTACGATGTCACTAAGTGCTATGCACAGCGGCGACCATGATGATCTGCCTTCGTTTGAAGGTGCATTGCGCACGCTTCGTCCGGACTGTTCTCCGCACGCTGCGCGGTTTGCCGGACGTATCGTCGGTTTACTCATCTCCAACGAAAAGACTGCGGATTTACCATTAGTCCCGTGGTTATGGCAGGCGCTTTTGCACAAACCGTTGAAGGCAGAATTGTTGGCACAAGTCGACGACGATTTCAAACGCACATTACTGCCCATAAAAACGTGCGATTGGAGCGATCCTAAAATCAGTTGGGTGAAAGAAGACCCACCGGCATTTGTCATTGCTGCACCGACGCGGGCGGATCCGAACAAAGTAAAAGAACTTGTACCCGGCGGCGCAAACGTTTTTGTCGATGAGCGCAACCGTGGCGAATACGTCGATTTATACGCGCAACACTGCATGATACGTTGTTCGACGACGCTTGCCAACAGCACTCTTGGTCTGCCGTCCTCGTCCTCGTTGTTCTCACCGTCCGACGAAAGTGACGATATTCAAACGAAGCAGGACATCAGCGTCAACCTCGCCGCGTTTTCGTCCGGCTTTGACGAAGTAGTCCCACGCGAACTCGTCAGCAGCTGGGAGTGGGAAGACTTGGAACTTCTTGTTTGCGGTTTACAAGACATCAACGTCATTTCTTGGGAACAAGCGACCACGTACGAACCCAAACCGCCACCGCACTGCACTCTGGCCGTTACCACCGAAACGCGCGCGCGATGGTTCTGGGACGCCGTCAAATCCATGAACTCGGAGCAAAAGCACGCTTTGTTACACTTCTGGACCGCGTTCCGAAAGCTCCCGCACACCGGTTTCCGCGGTTTACGCTTCAATCTTCGCTTCGACGACCAAAAATCGTCCAATCATTTACCCATGGCTCAAACCTGTTTCTTTACGCTCCGCGTGCCGAACTACGCCAGTTACGAAGAGACGAAAGAGAAACTGCTCAAGGCCATCAGCGAGTGCTGCTTCGGCTTTGGTTTCAGTTAAAAAAAATCGAACAAAAAAACGCGAGCACCACGCGTGCCAGAAAAAAAAAGGAGGAGAAATCCTCGCGCGCCGCCGTTTGCGCGCAGAAGACAGACAGACAGACAGACAGACGCGTTGTAGTAAAGTCGAAAGATGTAATAGTATTCCTCGCGTTATTCAGAACACCATTTTACGTAGTAGGTACATAGAGAGCATTCGTCTCGTCGACCTTTTTCCCTTTCACAAAAAATTCAAAAAAAAAAATCCTCAAAAAAAAACATCATCATCATCATCATCATCATCATCATCATCCAAAATGATGTATTCGTCGAGACGACGCACTTCCTTCTTCCTTGGTCGTCGCTGTAGACACCACTGATCGCTTTGACGCGCGCGTGCAGAGAGAAAGAGAGAGAGAGATGTCTTCGGCGGATAAGGGCACTCCGCCGAAGTCTCTCTCAGACCGCTTCGAGGCGTATTTGATGCGCCATCACTTGGAGGATGTGCGCGCCATCGTGCGCCACGCGGACAGCCGCCACCCGCACTCTATCGCCGTGGATTCGGTGCGGTTCACGCACGAGCTACCGCAGTTAGCGAACGCGGTATTGGCGCGACCGACGACGTCGATTGGGGTTTTAGACGAAGCCGCGCGAGCGGCGCAGGAAATCGTCAAAAATCGAATGATGGAGGATTTGAAGAGGAAACTGATTGCGGAACGGAGACGAGAAAGAGGAGGGGACGGGAGTAAAGACGACGACGAAGAAGAAAGAATGCGCGAAAAAATGACAGAGTTCATGAGGAGACACAGAGTGAAACAAACAGTTCGCGTTCGAGTCGATTTTGAACGGTTTCGCAGCTCGTTTCCGAGTTTGAACATTTCCGGATACGCGAAGAACGAACACGCCGGGCGGTTGTGGACGATGAAGGCAAAAGTGACCAGAGTCGGGCTGATGAAGACAGTTGAGAGCGATACGCTGTATGAGTGCGCCAAATGTGGGCACAGGTTTTTGCTGCCGAGAAATTTGGAAGATGGGAGGCCAGAGCCAACGATGCCGGAGGTGTGTCCGAGCGCGGAGGAAAAGGCGAATCATATCACTGTGAACTCCGCTGCTACTGGGAGGACGAAAACAAAAACGTGCACGAATCGAACGTTCCGCCAAGTGGAATGCAGCATGCCAATTGCGAGAGACTATCAGGAGATTTGCGTGCACATCTGCGGGGATGGAGAGGATGATGACGAGGAAGAAACCGATTCGGACGAGGAAAATGACGGTTTCAAGGCGGACGCGCAAAAATTAGTGCATTCGGTAAACGACGTCGACGGTCGACGAGAACGAATTGCACGGAAATATTTCCCAGAAGACGACTCGGAGAACGACGACGTAGATTCAGATGATGAACTGCGAGCGATTGGGTTACGGTCTAAAGCGAACTTGGGAGGTGCGCAAAAATCTTTACTCGTCGTCCTACAAGACGACCTCGTAGACGCCGTCAAGTGCGGCGACGAACTCCTAATGTCCGTCGTGATTCGACGACGATGGTTAAAAGCCAGTCGAGATAGAAGGTGTGAAATTGAACTCGTCGCACATTGTAACTCGTTAACCATTTTAAGCGTCGATGACAAAGAAGGCAACGCCGGTGACCGGAAAACGAACGAAGTTGAGGACGACCAGGAGTACAAGGAAATGGAGGCGTTTTTCGAGAAGTTTTGGCAATCGCCGAGCGCGAAAAAATATCCGTTACGCGCGAGAGATATAATACTGAAATCGTGTTGCCCGAGAGTGTTTGGCATGGCCGGGGCGAAATTAGCCATGATGCTCGCCTTGGTCGGTGGCGTCGCTCGAGAAGATATCAAGACGAAAACGAAAGTGAGAGGCGAGGTGCACTTGTTATACGTCGGCGATCCCGGTATAGGTAAATCGCAGTTGTTAAAAACTGCCTGTCGATTAGCGAAACGGTCTGTGTTTACCACCGGGTGTGGTTCCACAGCTGCCGGTTTAACATGTGCCGCCGTCAAAGACCTCACCAGCGGCGAATGGGGTCTCGAAGCTGGTGCACTCGTCTTGGCGGACAAAGGCACGTGTTGTGTAGACGAATTTGATGGCATCCGTGAACACGAACGGGCCACGATTCACGAAGCCATGGAACAACAAACGTTGTCAGTTGCAAAAGCAGGGATAATTGCCACGCTGAATTCACGAACGAGCGTTATTGCGGCTACGAATCCCAAACGAGGTACATTTGACGATCGAGAAAGTTTAGCGGTGAATACCGGTTTAGCGCCTCCGCTGCTTTCAAGATTTGATGTCGTTTTAGTCTTGAGAGATGCCAGAGATCCAGAATGGGACGAACGCGTCGCGTCGCACATACTCGGAGAAACAAGTGAAAATAGCGGTAACATCAACAAACGTTTGAAATTTTCCGCATCAGCGCAAAAGAAACCGTTCTCGTTTGACGGATGGCGCGCGAGTCAAAATGCCAACGCAGACAACATTAACATTAACAATCGAGAGTTGTACGTTCCCGCGAACGATACAAACCGCTACCGAAGTTACAATCAAAACGAGTTCGCGGACAATCGAGAAGTCTCAGATTCCGACGCCGACGATGAAAACGAAACCGGTGAAGATGTTCAGTTTTTTTACGAATCCACTGCACTTTGGAGCTTTTCTCGCGTGAAAAAATATATCAAATATGTCAAATCACGATTTGAGCCAACGTTAGATGAAGATGCCGAAAGAATGCTCTCCGAACACTACCAAAATAGACGCAGACAAGTTGCAGAAAACAGAGTGGAACTAGGACGAGCGACCGTGCGTGCTTTGGAATCGTCCATTCGATTGGCGCAAGCGCACGCGAAGCTGTGCTTTCGCAACGTCGCGACGAAAATCGACGCGACGGTGGCTATCGAACTTATCGGATGTAGCGAAGACGAAATGATGGGCAACACCATGAATCACATCGGCCAAAAAGGAGTTGGGATCTTAATGCGAGATTTTGCTCGGTATCCTGATCGAAAGTTGAGTAAAGCGTTCAAAACATTCGATTTTGACGAGTGTAACGGCGCCGACGAGTTTCTGCGAATAGACCGAAATTACACTCGTATCCAATAATACTCATACAGAAAGATAACAATAGATAGAAAGATAGGAATGTAAATGAAAAAGATATACGCGCAGATACATACGTACTGAGTATGTTCGTGTTATATATACTAAAAGTAATAATAGTGAGTGTATTAGGTATATATACAGTGGTACGGTACCCAGTGGTAAATTCCTCTTCCCTTTCTGTCTATTTCCTCTTTGCGTCCTCCTTTTCCCCGTTCTTCTTCGCCTCCTTCTCCGACTTCTTCTTCTCTGGCGGTGGTGGACTCATCGCTTTCGCCAAATCCGCGAATGGATTCGGTTTTTCCTCTGGCATCCACGGCCTTTGTAACTTTTTATTCGCGCTCCCGTCCTTCTCGAGTACGTGCACCTGAAATGCCGGCGTCTCCATCATGTTCAATGGCAACATGATTGTTTGCAACACAATCGGCGGGTTCAACTTGAAGTAAAAATGCAACACCGACGTCATCAAAAACCCAAAGGCTTGACTTGTCCCCGCTTTTTTCACCTCTCTCAAATCGTGCTCGTAATACGTCAACGTCTCCTTCTTCTCCTCGCCGTTGTTGTACGGATCCTTTGCCGTCACCTCCACGGTATCTTCGCTCAATTTTTTCTCTTTTCTTTTCACTTGTTTATACATGTAAAAGATGACTAAGTAACACACCGTCACGGAAATCGTAAAAGCCATCCGGATTTTCAGCTTCGTGTCTTCGTCGTTCCAGTCGATGCCTAAACGTTTGCTTCCCATGAGCACGATCGGGGCGATAAACATTTTCGGTTTCAATTGTGGCGGTTTCGGGAGTTCTTCCTCCGTCCCAATCTCCGATGCCGTCGTTCGCATCTCCTTCGCTTTATCTTCCTTCGTTTCTTTCGTCTCCTTCGCGTTGCTCATCCTCGCGCGTCCCGTCTTTCGTCGCCTCGAAATTCAAAAATGTTCCCCCGAAAGTCAAAAGATGCGATTTGTTTCGTGTTCCCTCGAGTACTAATCCAAGACAAAAGTCAATGTGTGTATGCCGCGCGCGTTATGCGGCGGGCAGCTCTCGAGTCCTCGCGTATAAAGTCGCGCGCGCGCGTGGACGTGTGCGCGAACGCTTTTTCTCGCGCGTCTCTTCTTTCCGACGGGACGTGCGTCTCCGCGCGAAGGAGCGCTTTGGAAGTGTCGAATGAGAAAAAAATGGAAGGGGGAACTCTCTCTTTCATTTAAGGTTTCTCGAATTGTGTCCCCCAAAGACGACGAAGAATAAAGGAGATGGAGAACAGACGCGTGTATTTAAAGAACACGTATTCGTAATACAAATTGCAACGCAACATCACGCTGAATGAGAGTATTTCTACTAAAATTTCTGGAACCACATGGCGGTTGCTAAGCACGCGTACGCGCACAACAACATGGCACCTTTTAACCAATTTGACGTGCCGTCGACGACGTTCGCGTTGACGACTAAAACAACTACTAATAAGCTCGCGGACTCGAATAAGCCAAAATCTAAGTCCATTGGGACAGAGATCATCCATCCAATTAAAACGGTCACTGGAATGACGAGTAAAGCAAATTGCGTGGAACTTCCTATCGCAACGCCGATGGAAATGTCCATCTTGTTCTTTCTCGCAAACATCACCGAGGCGGTAATTTCAGCCGCGCAACCAACTAAAGGTAATACAATCGTTGCAATAAATGCCATGGGTACGCTCCATTGGCGCGCCGCACCGTCGATAGAACCAACAAGAACGTCGGAAAGCGAGGCTATAAAACCGGTAATCACCCCTAACCAAATCAACGCAGAAATTTTCGTCAACGAATCGTCTATGTGCTCGTACGCCATCTCGTCGACACGTTCGAAACCAAACAAGATGTTTTTATCGTCCTCCCCAGCTTCTTTCCTAGAGAGCGTTTCCGAGAGTTTCTGGTTCAATATCGAGAGTGTACGCTGCATGGAGTTGACTCGAGTTTGCGTGCTGACTTGCGTTAGCACTGACCCCCACTTTAACATATTCAATTCTTTCTTCTGCGCGATGTCTTTCACCGCCGATTGCCAACGCAGCTTGGCCAGTTTTGAACCACCGCCGGTATCACCTGTTGTGAAATCGTTACTACTTTTAACCTGATCTTCTGGAATAGGTGACACCGGGGGCTGTGGCGCTTTTGAAGCTCTTCCACACTCTTCGTCGATTTCTGTTCCTGTTTTCTTGTTCGTACTTACTATCAGCTTCGTGTTACTACTAGACGACGCCATTTTCTTCAAAGTCTCCCGCAAATTCTCCATCGAACTTGTTTTCATCGCTTTCTTTTCCTTCTCCGTTTTCCCTATCTCCTCGTCCTTTCCTATTCCATCCTCTTTATTCTCGCTCTCGAACATGTGCTTATGTGTCTTCAACTGAAACACCAAAAACGCACTATACCCAGCGAGCAAAAACACGCTCGACACTCTCGACACCCTCAATATATCCCTCCCGTTTTCCTCCTCGCTCGTCCCACTCATCGCCGTCTCGCTCATTACGCTCGGCAAGGTCAAGCTCAATACACTCAACAACAACAGACCAGCGTTTAACTGCGCGCCTTTCCTGTTGTGCCTCTGCTCGCTATATTTCAATCCTCCGAAAAAGAAACTCGCACCCAACACAAGCAACGTATTCGTCAATATCGATCCGAGTAAGCTCATTTTCACCAATCTTATATCCCCGTTTCTCAACGCCATTAAGGAGATGATCAATTCAGTTACATTCCCGAAGGTCGCGTTCAATAATCCGCCCAGAGTCTCGTTCGTATGTGCGGCCACTTCTTCGGTCACAAATCCCAACCGTTCGGCTAAAGGTACAATGGCCAAGATGGATACGAAGAAAACCGGTCCAGGAGAGATGCTTCCTCCGGCGTGTCCTAACGCGAGCGCGATTGGGACGAATACGAGCAGAATGCAAATCTTCGTCGAGAACAGAACGACTTTGGTACTTCGAATGAACTCCGTGCCAACTTTCACGCTAGATTGGGCGAGCGCTTTCGGGCTTCGTGGAGACCGTGCATTCGAATCGTTCTCCTCGGCGTCGCGCATCTTTCGCAGCTCGGTCGCGAGAGCGCTGTCGGTGTTGTTTGAACTCAACAACTGCTCCGAAGATACGTTTAACGCGTCCCCTTTAGAAGAAGAGGACGCATTGGGAATCACAACGAGAGTGTCATCCGACGCCGACGGAATCTCCAACGGTTGAATCGTCGCAGATTTCTCCCGTTCCTGTGGAGGAGTATCGACCTCCATTTTTTTATCCTTTCTCTTTGGGTGTGTATTTCTCTCTCCGCGCGTGCACGTTGTCGTCAAGAAACGCGCGCGAGCGAGAGAGAGAGAGAGAGAGAGGTAATGCGCTTTTGACGTTTTGGGAGAAAAACGACGTTTTTTTGAAAATCTACTGCTATGCGCTGGTATTACTACAACAAGGTTCGCGACTCTAATTAGGCTCTGACGTTCTTCTTCTTCGACGACTTTTTCTCCTTCACTTTAACCGCGAGCTCCACGGTGGTGACTTGGTGCGATTTCACGTCCGCTGGTTTCCATAAATACGCGCTTTCCGCGATCCAAGACGGCGCGATCAAAGGGAGATGGTGCTTTCTGGCCTGGTTTATTTTCGTGGTCGGGCGGACTAAACCGGTAGCTTTGTTTCTTTTCCCATACTCACCAACGATGACGTGCGTGGTTCGTTCGTCTTTTGTCGTAGGATCAGATCGTTTTGCGATTTCCGCGTCATCGACGAAGGTTTCTTGCACCTTGGCACCTAAACTTTTTGCCGTTTTCCAAATCTGCGAATTCTTCGGGATTTCGTGGATTTTGAAAACGTTGGTTAAACAGATGAAACAGTTTCGGAGAATCGTTTTGCGCTCGAGGGATAACAAATCAGATATACACGGCCAGTATTCCCCGTCTGCATTACTTCCGCCCTGTAGAAAATGCGGCACCGCCTCCCGAAACATCATTTGATGGACATTTTTCAATCGAGGCAAAATATTATCCACCAAATACGAATCGTTCTTCTCGGATTCGTCTGTCATGTTATAAAAATGTGAACATTTTAAATCTTCCAGAGACTCCGGGAAGTAATAATACGGTTTTATTTGCATCACCGCGTACTCCCCGTCCCACATCTCCGGCTTATCTTCCACCACTATCGTCACTGACTCCGCGCCTTCCAAAGCGTCGTTCACGATTTTCGTTCGACAATCCACCCACTGGTTCACCTCGCTGTTCCATTCCTTCATCCCTTTAATTCTATTCACGTCTCTGTTAAAATACTCCCCTCTCGGATCTAAAACCTGATTCGCGATCGTCTCCGCGTACACTTGACTCCCGGCTGTCACGATGTACAACTCGTACATCTCCGAAAGTTCGCTCAAAAATCGTCTTGCGTGCGGGCGGATTTTCGTAAAGTATTGGTCGTTGACGTAAAAGAACTTATCCGGGCTGGATTCGAGCCGAGACTCGATTTTCTTTTGCGCTTGTTTTATTATCGTCATCTCTTCTTCGTTGGAATTGCTTTCATCCGATGGAAAGAGGAAAAACTTCGTCTTATCCACCGAGTGCAGTAAAGTAGAATCCAAATCCAATACCAACGGCAATTTGCCTCTTTGCAAAACGTCTCGAATAACCTCTCGATTGTTCACCGGGGACTCTTTAATCACGTGTCCCTTTGGTATCATCGGTTTTTTTTCGTCTTTTTCGTCGATGCTTGGCTGTTTGTTTACCACGAGCTTCGATGGTGGTGGTTCGTGCGAGTCGTCGCGCGTTGTGAGTTTCCTTCGTTTTCCGTTTGGTAGAGCACCCGATGTGGAATCGTCGCGGGAACGCGCGCGGTCGATGACTCGTTGAGATGGGCGTTTGAAAGTTGACGGCATCCTTGGGCAAAGACGTCACCACCACCCTTTCTCTCTCTCCAAGCGTCTCGTGTGCTTACGACGATCTTCTTTAGTTGGCGATGTGCGTGCTGCGTTTTGTGGGATGTTTGTTCTTCAAAGAGGGAGGTAAAAAATTATACGAACGATATAGGTGCACCTCAAAGTTCAAAATCATCGCATCTTCTCCGTTGCGTAGGTGTATGGTGTATGGTTTACTTACATCTCTTCTCTTTACACGCGACAGATGTAGTTGTTACTTTTGGCGTTGTACCGAACCCACCTTTGTACGCTCTTATCGCTCGCGCCGTCAGTTTCCGCGGTGGACACTCTCAAGTATCGAACGTTCATACCGCTCAAGTTTAAGCTCGGGATGGAAAATTGGGCACTGATTGGACCGATTTCCCGTCGAGTTTCCGAACCTACTTTGCGTTGGTTTAGACTCGCGTGGACGAGTAAACTGGTTTGCGTCTGGCCTTTGAGGGATTTGTGTTGCCACGTGATAATTTTTCGCGTTTGGTCGTATATGGCGTGATGGGTTCTTTGTTGTTGATTTTCCGCTGTCATACGTTCCTGGTCGTTTCGGTTACCACCAGCTGCTTCGTTTTGATCGTAAGCAAAAGTGGCGTTTTGCGTGGCCTTGGGTAGCGGCAAGGAAAATTCAGTCGCCGACGAGCGCACGTCGCTTCGCCAATCGCAATAAACAATGATTTCAATTTTTATTTGAAACGGCGTCGAGTCGTCGATGATGCATTGTACTTTGAATGGGGGCATAAATCCGCTCGCGGACATGCGGTAATTCATCAAGTTGAACTCTCCTCGCGGTGGTTGTAGCAACGAAACCGTTCTATTCTCATCCCAGGAGGACAAATCGCACGTTTCGTGAAAGTTACAATCGTCGATATTTGTGCCGAAACCACTGCTCGTCGCGCGGTGTTTCGCGCGTTCGCGACCGCCGATTTCTAAATCTTCTGGCATAGCTATGCGCACTCTGGTATCTTTCGCAGCTCGCAAAAAGTTGCGCACTTTCACGCACCCGACGATATCCGCGTTCACTAATTCCCCATTGCGACCGTAGACAACGTTGAGTTTATCAATCACGTCTACAAAAATAGACTCGCCCGCGCCGTCGTCGGCGACAGATACGTTCGTCGCGGATCCGGGAACTGTGGACGATGACACTCTTCTGTCTCTTCCATCTCTGTTGCTGCTACTACTGCTACCACCACCACCTTTCGCTAAAACGTCGTCTACTTTGGACATTAAGTTCTTGGAAATATTCGAGGACAATATTTTATCAAACGCTCCTGCGGCTTTCTTATACGTTTGTGATTTTTGCCCATCAATAACCGCCGTCTTCGCCGATCCAATCGCCCTATCCACGCCGTCAATCCCGGTTCTCACATCCAACGTCTTTTGAATCGCGAGACGTCCAGACGTTCCTAACGCGCCTAATGCGCTCGTGCTCTCCGAAACCACCACCGGATCGTTAAAAATGTGTTTCTCCAACGCAGCCGTACTTGTGGACTGAGGAATTCCATAATCAATCATTTCATCGAGTAACTCGTACGTTAAAATAGCATTCTTTCTCACCGCATCTTCTGATAACGTCCCACAGTAATCTTTGATCACTTTTGCGATTCGATGTAACAGTTCCAACACGAACGATGGTGAACAGTTCGCCCTCGTCGTCGCGACTACGTACACGCCGTTCGCTTTCACGTGTAAATAATTCACCCCTTGGTCGTTAAACGCAGGCGGAGCCGATTGCGTTTTGTTGCAAGCACTGCTCTCGCTACTTTCGTCGGCGTTACTCGCGTTGATGATGACGTTGTTATTCGTCTCGTCGTCGTTTTCTTTCCCGCCACCCCTACCCGTCCCCCAAAACTTGACCAAACGAAAGAAAATCTCCGCTTGATTTTCGGGCACATCTTTCCGATACTCGCGCTTGATGATAACGTCCCCGCGAGGTGCCACGATAAAAATCGAAGAGATGGCGTTATCGTTCATGCCAACCTCTCTTCCTCTCTTTGCCGATCGATTTTTGCGGCGTCGTCGGCGGCACTCTTTTTCAACCCGACTGGACAACAAAAAAAAACGCGTCAGAAGAGTTCGTTGAGATTGAGATGTCTCGCGGGTGACGCTTTCTCGCGCGACCAACGTCGCTTTTTTTTTGGGGGGGGGGTCGTCGTTCGGCACACACCACACACCCCTCCGCGTCTTTCTTTCGGGGAGAATTTAGTTGGCGTTTCAAAAGGGAGCGCGTCGACGAGGTGGTGGTGGTGGTGGTGGTGGTGGTGGTGTGCGACTGACTCCTCGCGAGATGGCGAATTTTGGTTTGGAAACGGTCTTCTCTTCGTCGTCGTCTTTCTATGTACAAATAAAACGCACAAAAAAGCGCAAGTGCAAAAAAAGGACCGAAGAAAAGAAGACCAAAAAAAAAGGACGACGACGACAGGAGTGGGACCCCGAAGCGAATGTAGTACACACAACACTTTTAAATTATTATGCCAAAGAAGAAGAACACAAACAAAAAAAGACATACAAAAAGAAAAAGTGTTTGAGAGCTTTGGAGAAGAAAGAACAAAAAAAAAAAAGAAAAAAAAAGTCGAGAACACACACACCAACACCGGGAGGAAGAGGACTTCTCTCCTTTTGTGCGAAGATGTTTTGGATAACGCGTTTCCTCCTCTCGTGGACGACTTGTTGGACATTTTTTTTAATTGAGGAGAAATCAATGTCATCATCATCGGTCGTACACATCATCGCGCGCGCGACAAAAGAACACGCCCCAAAACGACGACGAGGACTTTGGAAGAAGAAGAAGAAGAAGACAAAGAAGAAGAAGCGCGCGAGGGACGTGCATGCACTCGCGTTTCGCGGCGGGCCAAAACCAAGGAGACGACGCGTCGCACGTCATCGCGATAAGCCACGCAGACTTGGTCCCCAAAGATACTTTTACTGGGGAAGAAGAGCGCTTGGAGGACTCGGATTTAATCAAAGACCGACGAACGAAAAAGAGAGCGCTTTTTTTGTCTCTGAGGACATTTGGGAGGAGGATGAGCAAGATCCTCGTCGGAAGTGGGAGTCAGGGACAGTTGAGCGGCGGATCGATGACGATGGAATCGTCGAAGAGCGCGTCGATGGTGTCGGGTGGTGGGAGAGACGTGTCCGTGATTGGCGCGTTGACGTTGTCGGTCGTGTCGTCAGTCTCCATCGTGATTGCGAACAAGTATTTAATATCTACGTTGGGGTTCCAATACGTCACGTTCTTGACGGCCATGCACATGCTCGTGACCGCAGTCGCGTTACGAGTCGCGGCAAAGCATAACTTTTTAGAACCGAAAGAGATTGAACGACAAGCGTTGCTGAGATTTTCGTGCATTAACGGCATCTCGATTGCGTTTTTGAACTTGAGCTTGGGCTTTAACTCGGTCGGGTTTTATCAGATGACGAAACTGGCGATCATACCATGCACGGTCATGATGCATACGGTGTATTACGGGAAGAAATATTCGAGCGCGATTAAAGGTGCGTTGGGAATTTTGTTGTTGGGTGTAGGGATAGCGACGGTGACGGACGTTCAATTGAACGCTCTCGGGACATGTATGTCCGTCTGCGCCGTTATAACGACGTGCGTGTCGCAAATTTGGACGAACCATTATACTAAACAGTTCCAAGTGAGCAGCACGCAGCTCTTATACGCCGCGTCTCCGTACATGGCGGGTATTTTATCTATCATAGCGTTACCTTTGGACGCACAATTAGTCGGTGGAACCCCATTCGATGTCACATGGTCCGTTCCCGTTCTCTTCTGGGCATCGATAACGTGTGGCATCGCCATCTCAGTGAACTTCTCCACCTTTTTAGTCATTGGAAAGTGCGACGCGGTCACTTACCAAGTCCTCGGTCACTTAAAAACCATGCTCGTCCTTGGTTTCGGGTTCACCGTCATCGGCAACCCGGCTACCGGGCGAAACTTGATGGGCATCGCCGTCGCTTTAGTCGGCATGATTGTCTATGCCCAAGTCGAAACGAGAGAAAAAGCCGCCGCCGCGAATACTAGCCAAAACGGGAACGCGGGTAAAGAGTTAGCCGGCCCGGGCGCGCCCGTCGCCAGCGGAACCGCGAGAGGGTCCGCGAACGTGTAAAAATTAGTACGTTTCGCTCGTGAACCCGTGCTCTCCTCCTCCAACTCCTCCTCCTCCTCCTCCTCCTCGTTTGCGCCACCTTTCTTTCCTTCACTCCACTTCTTCGGTCTTTGTGCGTTGTCCTCTCTCTTTCTTTCTCTTCACGGTTTTCTTTTCTCTCTTTCCCTTATTAAAAGACGACTTAGAGTATGATTTAGGGTCTTTTTTAAGGTCTTTTTTTTTTGACCCTGTTTTATCCACCTTTTTTTCTCTCGGGATGCCTCCGCCTCCCACAGGACCGCCGTCTTTCTTGTCCGCACAAAAACATTCCCCGTCGTCTCTCTCTCCTCTTCGAGCGATCGAAACGCGGTTGTTTCGGTGTCCTCGTTCGTCAAAAGGTCGACGACAAAAGGTCTTCGAGAGACAGAATACACAGCAGAGACGTTTTTTTCGTCGTCGTCGGTAGACACACGCGACAAAACGACGACACACATCTCTTCTCTCTTTGGAACACATTTCGGGAAAAGTTACCGCCACGTCTTCCAAAACGTAAAAGGGGGGGGGGCGTTTTTGAGCACCGCGCTCGCGAAGAAGAAAGGGAATTTTTGCCCGCGAAGAGTAGAAAATTAGAGCGACTTTTACTACTGAGTAGTGGAGGACAACAACGCGCGAAAGAGATGAATCCAGCGGCAGCGCACGCGTCGTCGGCGTCGGCGCCGAAAGGGGGGGTCGACCCGACCCAAGTCCCAGTCATCGTCATGTATTCGGTCGGTAAAGCGGAGGAGTCGATACGAAACAGCGAGTTTGAGAAAGCGAAGAAAATGATGGAGAGCACGGATCAACTGTGCGTGCGATACGGAGCACCGCCACCGGTGCACGGATTAGCGCTGAGAATATTAGCGGACGCGTACGAGCAATGCGTTCGAATGGAAGGGACGTCAGATGCAGATAGAAAACGAGGCATTGAAGATGCGAAAAAATGTTTGCGAAAAGGTTTAGATTTGTGCGCGCCGCATTTCGGCGCTAAAGGGTTACCAAAACAGCTCGAAGGAGATTTATATGGAAGAGCGGGTGATTTACACAACGCTTTGGCGGAGTTGCATAGAAAAGAAGAAGAGTATATCGACGCTTTGAAACATTTCCGCGAGGCGGTGAAGAAGTTTTCCAAACTAGATTCGAAAGATTTCCAAGCTGCGAGTGCAAATAGGTTGGCGTTTACGTTCATGAACATGAACGAATGGACAGATGCGTTGAAAGAGTTGAAAATGGCGGAGGAGTTAGAGCAGAAATTAGATTCCAGGAGCGAAATTTTAAGCTCGACGTATAATTTTAAAGGCAAGTGTTTAGCTGAGGTTGGCGATAAGGAGGAGGCGAAGAAGGCATTCGCGGAGGCGTTGAAACACGCGCTGGCGTGTGGGAACGAACCAGTCAAAGAGGAAGCGAGTAAATATTTAGAAGAACACGGATACGCAGAGGAGAAAATGGCACCAGATGCGTACATTTGAGATAATACATACACATGTATATATAGCAGAGAAAGGCATATTGAAAATACAAAGAACACGTACAAAACTGTATTGACACAGACCAGATGCGCGCCGAGAAAATTCGTCCAGGGTGCTCTTTTCTTTCGTATATGATGAATACCATGTATTTTATATTTCACAATGCCTATTCTTTCTTTTACAAGGCTTTCCCCGCAGTATTTTGCCACGACCGATTCTTACTGCAACCTACTTTTCCAAGACTCGATGCAGAGCGCTGGCGGGTAATCCAAAAAATCTTGGTAAAACTCCTTCTTATCGTTCGAATTCGCGTCTTCCAAGTGCGAGAACGGCGCGATGGCAAAGTTACGACGGAAACCTTCTCTATTCGGATCGAGCTCGAATGGATAAAACTTGATTTTCTCAAACCCGGCTTCCATCAAGCTTTCCTTGTACGTTTCTCGAGGCATGTAGTAGTTATCGATTATCAGTGGTCCTTTGCTTGTTTCAATAGACCATCTCAAACGGTCGCCTTCTTGCGGCGTTTCTGATGGGACTGAAAGCGTAAATCCATACTTAGCGTATCTCGACAAAACGTTCGATTGCATCTCTCCAAGAATTACCGATTTCGGCGTCCCTTCCGAATCGAACGCTATCTGTGGATTTGTGATGATCGTCAAAAACCTTCCGCCAGGCTTCACGTAATTCGCAACCGCTTTACACATCTCTTTCAACTCGTTCACGGATTTGCAATATACCAATAACCACGCAGCGGTGGCTAAATCGAACCGTTCTTCGTCCTTCGCCTCAGCTTCCTCTCTTACGTCTTGGACGACGTATTTAATTCCGATCGGTTTCTTCTCTTCCTTCTCTTTTGCCAACGTGATCATCTTCTCCGAGATATCCACGCCCATCACACGCTCCGCTTTTGGAAACGCCTTCCTCAACGCTCTGGTGTAGTGTCCTTCGCCGCACGCCAAATCAACAATCGTCTTCGCGCCCACTTTTACTTGTCCACATTTCCCACCTTTCGCCAATGCCATGAAAGTGTGTTGCTCGAGTAGATCCCTCCACTCGTGCGTCTTCGCTTCCGCGTACTTCTTCGCCATCCCTTCGCCGTCGTAATCCGTTTTTTCTCTTCCTCCTCCTTCTTCTTCTTCGTCTTCCGCCACCTTCAAATCCGTCGCCAAACGTTCCGTCACGCTTTCTATATTCAGCGCCTCTCCTTCCTCGTTTAACTCCACGACCGGATCTTCCTCGTCCGAGTCGCGAGGTTTCGGTATCACCGAGCGCAAACGATGCTTTTCCGATGACATCATGACGCGTCGTCGCTCTTTTTTTTTCGTCGTCGTCGTCGTCGTCCTTTGCGTTTTGCGTTTTGCGTTTTGCGCGCCGAGAAAGAGAGAAAGAGAGAAAGAGAGAGAGAAAAAGAGAGATACAAAAATGTTGTCTCGTGTGTATTTTTTCCTTTCTCTTTTTTTTTTAAAAAAAAGACGGGGGGGTCTGAATCATCTCCATTAGTATTCGCGTTTTGTGTTTACATAAGAAAAACGGGGGTCCTTCTGCGCTTTTTTTTTTCTCTTCTTTCTCACAACGCGCTGTCGGAAACGCGCGCGCGACCGCGAAAGAAGAAGAAGAAGAAGAG
>MDSZ01237092.1_pt1 | contig 45280 bp, 37 predicted proteins | sample 811201 | NCBI WGS metagenome assembly MDSZ01 (sample SAMN05326647, study PRJNA326480) | marine metagenome | isolation source: seawater | place: Indian Ocean: North | collected 2010 | reverse complement strand
TGATCTTAGTGGATGCACAATAGTAGAAGCCCTCGAATGAAAGAGGGTGTAGAATAATGTCGAAAAATGATAATTGGCCTGAAGAGGGGGAATTATTAGTTTGTACAGTAAAAAATGTTCGAGAGAATGGAGCATACTTGACTCTAGATTCCTATGAAGAAAAAGAGGGTTTTGTTTTTATTGGTGAAGTTTCAGCAGGATGGGTGAAAAATATACGTTCACATGTTCGTGAAGGACAGAGAGTTGTTGCAAAAGTAATAGAAGTCAAGAAAGATAAAGAAAGTATAAATTTATCCATTAAGGCAGTTTCAGATGAAAGAAGAAGGGAAACCCTACAAAATAGAAAGAATCAACAAAGAGCAGTACAGATGATGAGATTAGTCACAGAGAGAATGGGTTGGGAAGAAGAAAAAAATAGTAAAATATCTAGTGAATTGATAGAAATATTTGGTACCTTATATGGAGCATTGGAAGAATGCGCAATTTCAGACACAGCACTTACTGATGTAGGTTTTTCTGGTGAATGGATAAAAATAGTAACTGAAATAGCGATAGAGAATATTATCCCTCCTTTTGTTGAGATTAGAGGTAATTTTGATATTGAAGTGTGGAGTTCTGAGGGAGTTAATGCAATAAGAAAGGCATTGATGGCGGCGGAATCATGTGCTGAAAATCTGGAAGAAGTGACACTTACTTGTCATTATGATGGAGCGCCTCATTATAGAGTAGATATTCGTGCTCCTGATTATCCTACTGCAGAGTCTGTCTGGGAAGCGGCTCAAGAAGCTGCCAGAAAATATATGGATTCGGTAGAAGGTTCAATCAGCATTGAAAGGCTCTGAAGAAACCTAAAGTATCCGATAATTCATGTACTTCATTACAAGGGATTGTATTCTTGTATTGCCATGGCGAGAAGTAAATTGAAACGATGCTTGTCTTGTAATAAGTATGGACTAGGCACTAATTGTGAAATTTGTGGTAGGATGATGGAGGTAGTAGCTCCATTGAAATACTCTCCTGAAGATCCTCAAGGAAATCGTCGAAGGAAAAGACTCGATGCTGGAAGTAAAGAATGGTTAGAATCACTACCAACTACTAAAAAAGAGGTCGATTTAGATGAATAGAACGATTGTTCATTGGCTTTTAGGAGATAAATTACCAGAACATATCGCAATCATTGAAGCGGTTCCAGGAGTAGGTAATGTCGGAAAATTGGTTGTTGATGGATTGATAAAGAAACATCCATCTAGAACTTTAGCATGGATATTGCATCCTGATTTACCACCTCATGCAGTACTAGGAGAAAAGGGATTAATCTTACCACCAAGAATTGAGATAAATTCAGTCTTATTACCCAATGACAGTACCATAATTACAATTGGAGGTAATTTACAGCCCATGACTGCAGCTGGCCAATTTGAAGTTTCAGAAGAGATATTAAAAATTGCTAATGAAAGTAATACTCCTCAGTTATTAGTCCTTGCTGGGTTAACAGCAGGACTTGAAGATAAACATATTCACGTAATTTGTTCTGATGAAAAGATTAAAAGAAATTTAGAAGGAAATGATATAGAAGTTAGTAAAGACCAACCGAAAGAAGGGATAATAGGAATTGCTGGCCTTATTATCTCATTATCTCCAATATACAAGGTACCTACAGTAGGACTCATTGCTGAAACAGTTGGAGCTAGCGCCGATATTTTAGCAGCAAATAGAATGGCAGCATGGATAGATGCTGCACTGAATATACCCTTAGATTTGGACTTAGATACAACTGAAGAAACAGCAAAGAAAATAATGGAAAGGATAAAAAATTCAAAGTCAATAGATGATTTGTTATCTTCAGAAGAAAGTGAAGTATCAAGTGACTTCTATGTTTGAGTGATTTTATGAATCTTTTACTTTCAAGTGGAGGAAATAGTTCTTTAAGTGAAGAACAAATAATAGAATTACACGCACATATTAATAACCTATTCAAGGGAGTAAAAAAAGTTCTTTTTATCTCATATGCTCAAAAGAAACAAAAAGAATATACTGATATAATCAGAGAAAAGTGGTGGCCATTGAATGATGTTGAATTAATCGGCATTGAAGAATTTGAAAATCCAGAAGAAGCCATAATAGATTCTGAAGGAATATATGTTGGAGGAGGGAATACTTTTTTATTGACTAAAAAATTACAAGAAAAAAATCTTATTAATTCATTGAGAAATATTGTGATGAATGGAGTTCCCTATATGGGAGTAAGTGCAGGAACTAATATTGCCTGCCCCAGTATGATGACTACGAATGATATGCCAGTAGTTATGCCCAAAACATTTCAAACATTGGGCTTGATAAATTTTCAGATAAATGCACATTACTATGAAGGCAATATTTGGTGTAAAGAAGGAGAGAGATTTAAGATGCATAGAGGAGAAACACGGGCTAAAAGAATCTCTGAGTTTCATGAATTTAATGATTTACCGGTTTTGGGACTTTATGAAGGATCTTTAATTAGATGGAAAGATGAAAGAGGTCAATTATTGATAGGAAATGCCAGCATATTTTTCCCAAATAAAAACCCAAAAAAGATAGTTGTTGGAACGACTATCGATAAAAATCTCAATGTATTGTAAAGATTATTGAATATCAAAAATCTTCTCTGCATTTGGAGGAATATTTACTCCAGAAGAAGTAAATAACTCAGAAATGGATTGGAAGGAAAAATCATTATCTCTAAATTTCTTTGCCCTATTACTTACTATCTTCCATGCGCCTTTATTTCCTATTCCCGGGACAGCAGAAAATTGATTTTCAGTAGCTTTATTAATGTTTAAATTTATTTCAACACCAGAAATACTTCGCATACCATGACCAGTTATTAGAACATCAGATTCTGTCTCAAGAGGGATTCGATAAGGGACTCCGACAAGTATTGGATAAGCACCTATTTGACGGCCAAAAGTCAATCCTGATTTACCATATATCGAAATATCAAGATGTTGGCGGTTATCTACCTGCTTAGGATCTCGTATACGGCTATCATGTGATTCCCACCATACATTTCTTAAAATTGAACCCAAAGGAAACATTTCTTCTAAAAGTGGTTTATCTATCTCTTTTCGTACTTTTTGCTTAAAATTATTAAATGATTCCTTAGATATTTCCTGAAATCCAAGGCCTTCTACTTGTCTAATATTAATTCTGCGAACCCAGAGGTTATCGGAACGTAATTTATTCAATAGATCAAAATTCATTTGATAAGTTTCCTCAGTTTCTCCATTAAGTCCTGCTATGAAATTTAAACCCGGCAATAATCTTGGAAGACCTCTTGGACCTCTCTCTCTTCCAAAATTATTGATATGTCTGATTGCTTTTATTAATTGATCTGTATTACAATTGAGCCAGTTTTTTTCATGGACTTTCGGATCGGCAGACTCCAAACCAAAAGATAATACTGCACCATCAGAAAGATATTCAACCAGTCCTTTGGTTATCTCAGAAGATACTTCTAAATTCTCGGCAATAATTGATGGGTTGGCGTTATCAACATGTAAAATCTCAAGTTTTTCATTATTTCTCAATTCAGATAAAATATTCAAAATTGGAGAAGGATTAGGTACTGGATATTCTAATTCTTTAACCCCTTCAGCCTTATATGTATAAATATCAGTAGCACCACCTAATCTTACATTTCTAATTCCGGAGTCTATGGCAGAGTATACTTCATCCAATACATCTTTTTCGTCCCTCCATATTGGCATACCTTTTTTGGGTTCTATACAAAATTTACATCCTCTCTTAAACCGTACACAACCTTGGTATAATTCTACTTCGTAAGTCAAAGGACCATTTCGTCCATCTAATGTGAATAAGTCAGGATGATTAGTTACAGATTTAGAAGAAGAACCATATCGAGCCCAATTAGACCATTGGTCAGATGAACGTTTCTTATTTTTCCAAATATTAGTTGAAAGAAAATAATCTAATGAAGCATCTGTATCTTGTACCGCACAAAATAAATTATTGCGCAAAGGAGTCCATCCATCATACCTCCAGTGTCGTATCGCCCATCCTCCACAAAGTACTGGCTGTTCACTTGGTAAAATAGACAGAATCTGGTCTAATTCAGGCCTGCTTATAGGAGTCCCTCTGATGTATTTTCCTGGTACAATAGCTCCTGCAAGAATAACAGCGCCATCTAAATTTGATAAATGCTGTTTCAATTCCAATCTACTATTGAGATTAGATAATTTATGTTTATATTGTATTCGCCATTGATCAATCGTCATGTAAGTGTATGGAATTTTTCTAGACTCTAAAACGCCGCAAATGTATCTTATGTGAAATCCCAAGTAATTGGGGACTCCAAATGCAGCAGGTTCGTCTTCATATCCATCTATTACTAGCCAACCCTCCATGATTAAACAAAACCTTCGGAATCGTATCAAGGACTTCACGTCTTCGTAACAATTACTTCCTGTTACGGTTTTTACGATTTCTTGAAGAATCTTGTCTGGACTCTTGTACAGAAATTTTTCGACCATTTAATTCCTTATTTTTTAAGTTAGAGATTGCCTTCTTCCCATCTTTTATATTCTGGAATGTTACAAAGGCGAAACCTTTTGACTTGCCTGTTTCTTTGTCAGATGCTATATGTAAATCCTTTATTTCTCCAAATGGAGAAAAAACTTTGGTCAACTCATCCTCAGTAATCTCATAGTCTAAACTGGCTACAAATAATTTGATTCCTGCTTCTTCAGATGCTTTAGATCTAGCTTTCATGAGTATTTCTCTTTCTTTTGATAATTCATCTTTTGACGCTTTACCTTCTTTTACTTTAGACATGCAATCCCTACAACGAATTGGTTTTCCGGGAGTCGGGACGAATGGGACTTCTGTTTTTATATTACATAAAGTACAATTTGTAGGATGCATAGTTCTCTGCGGTCGATTGTTTGAAAAATTATCTCTCTTTACCTTGGTAATTTCTGGTGTTATATGTGAAATTCCACGACGGAAATCGGCCATAGGAGAAAGATATGGGCGAGCACCATCATGGCCGAGAATTGAATCAGCAGCAGGTGACCATCTCTCTCCTTCTCTATTTAGAGAAGAAATATTATCACCATTTTTTGAAGTAAAACCAGTGCCATAGTCAGAGGAAAGAACTCTGTAACCAGCATAGTCACATCTAATACATTCAACATTAAAATCTATTTTTGTATCATTTATATGCAAGTCTAAACCGCATGCAGGACAAAGAGCGTGTAAAACTCCTAAATTCTTATCGCCCTTTGTTGAAGCTTTTAGTATTGGATCTTTATCAATAATCTTGGCTCTTATTATATCTCTTAATCTCATTGTATCTCCTACAGAGGGAATAAAACGATCAACTAATTCTGTTATGTAGATATCAGCAAATTGAGATAAAGCCGGTACATTTCTGTGTCCTGAATTCGAATTTTCGATATGTAGAATTTTTATTTCTGCAGTTTTGGCATTTAATCTGTTTACTTGGCCTATGAATACATCTCCAATATCTGGAGTATTTATTTGTGGCCTATCTGGAATTAAATTAAGAATACCATCATAGATTTCTAAGATACCAGAAAATGAGGCGACAACTCCATTATCGCCTTCATATAATCCATCTCCAACTTCTACTCCTTCCGGCATTAATACAGGAGTGCCGGGAGAAACGAAGTCTCCTGGGCTGGCAACCATGCTGCTGGGCAGATATAATCATCTATGAATAACACGGTCTATTATTTGAGTTCAATTAATTTGGAGAAACGCGCCAAAAACCTGCTCTAGTCTTATCCATCTGACGGTTATGGTGATTGTATGTTGCAGGAAGAGAAAAATCAGCTTCACCGTATTTCTCAACTGTCCATCCTTTATTGAGGAAAAATCTAGATATGTGTGTGGCTCTGTGGTTGTGCAGTATGTGAGCAGTCTTATGATTATTCAGAATTGATTGCAAGAATGGCTTATCTGCTTTTTCTTTCTGACGCCCCCAAGGAGGATTAGTGACAATAATATCAGTATCAAGGATAGGAATATTAGATTGTTCAATGTGCAAATTACATACTTCAGAACGATTTTGGAGACCTAATAGTGAAATATTATTGTTTAGTATTTCACATGCTCTAGAATCAGATTCTATGAAAATTACTTTTTCTGCACCTAATAGGAGTGCTCCGATGCCTAGGATTCCATTACCTGCTCCTAAATCAGATACCTTACAGCCCTTCTTTAAGTCACCAAATGCGACTAAATCCGATAGCCACTTTGCTGCCAAGTCTCCGTCTATACTGTATTGTTCTAAATCAACATTTTTCGAATGATGCTGTTCTAAATTTGAAAGATTCATGGCCAACTTACGAATCTTCATACTAACGCCCCAAGAGTATTGACGTTTGAAAGTCATCTAAAAAATTAGAAAACTAATTCATTAAGCGAGGTATTACTGTCGTGTATTACTCCATCGGCAAGAAGTAGTTCTGCCATTAATACCCCGGAACCAGCCGCTCCTTTAATGGTATTTTCAGAAGCTAATTTAAAACTTAATTTCTTAGATGTGACTTCAATCTCGCCGAGTGCAACTGACATGGCAGAACACAAGTCTTTGCTTGGTTTTCTAGATTTGGATCCTACCCACCTATGTAAATTGGTATCTATTTTACCATCTATAAAAACAAATGGATGTGCAGGAGCGGAAGGTAGTTTTAGTTTCTGGATCTTAGTAGAATATTCAGACCACAAATTAATTATCTTATGTGCGCTAACATCTTCATCAAAAATGACTTCAATTTCGGCTGAGTGTCCATAATCACGAGATACTCTACAACAATTAACTTCCATTTTCAATTTTGATTCTTTGTTGCCTAAATCAAGACATAATATTCTGTTTAATTCATTAATTATACTTTCTCTCTCCCCTGGAATAAATGAATCAATTTTACCACCTTTTCTACCGGATACCAATAATTTTCTACCTCCTCCAGATAATGATTGTTGAGTATTTATTTTTATGGAAATACAATTAATCTCGGAAAATAAAGGCTTTAATGCCAGAGAAAGTGGCATAACCATACAATTAGAACAAGAAATTAGAAAACCAGATGAAAATTTTTGACTATTTAATGCCCTCAAATCATCTGGGTTAACATCTGGGACTATTAAAGGGATATTGTGTTTTAACCTATGTACTGAAGCATGACTAATTACAGTAAATCCAGACATAGCGAGTTTGATATCAACTTCAGTTGCTACTGAGTCCGGGAGTGCAGAAAAAATTATTTGAACATTTTTTTTTCTTAGATTTTCTATTAGTAAATCTATATTATCAAGACTTTCGACGGTAATATCAGGCAATAATGGTTTTTTTTCGTCTAGAAACCAGGGTAAATCAGTGATTTTTGTGCCAACGGTAGAGTTCGAACCGATGACCATAACTGGTAAAAGCCAATTATGATTAACTAGTCTCTGAATGTACCTCTGAGCAACTAAACCACGAGAACCTAGAATTGCGCAATTTACCCTTCCTAAGCCCTGCATAATTAGGGGAAGAAGTTCTACTACCTAAGAACAACTGTTTGAAGATTTATACAAAAATAGATTTTTAAACAATTAGTTAAAATACTCTCGATTTAATTATCACACTATGGTAGAGGCCGAGTCAATCATCATAGGATTATTAGGCACATCATTAATACTACTAGTTTGGTATATAATCAATAAAAAAGATTCTGGAGAAGGATTAGAACTGCGTAAAGAAATAAGAGAAATGGGAAGTGAACAAATGAAAACTTTAGCAGCACTTGGAGAATCACAACAGGAACACTTGGCAACTGTTTCGAAGAATATAGAAAAACTTAGGGAAGGAAATGAGAAAAAACTTGACCAGATGAGAGAAATCGTGGATGAAAAATTACAAGAAACTTTAGAAAAAAGAATTACAGCATCTTTTGAAATTGTGAGTAAACAATTACAGGATGTCCATAGTGGATTAGGAGAAATGAAAAATATTGCAGATGATGTTGGAGGTTTAAAAAAGGTTCTTGCAAATGTTTCAACGCGAGGAGCACTTGGAGAATTACAGGCTATTCAGATTCTGGAAAATTTCCTCTCTCCAGAACAATTTGGAATTAATGTTCAAACTAATCCAAACTATAATGGAACTGTAGAATTTGCAGTAGCATTACCAGGTAGCGATGATTCGCAAAATACATTATGGTTGCCTATTGATTGTAAATTTCCAATAGAAGACCACCAAGCTTGGCTTGATGCTTTAGATGTTGGAGACAAAGATGCGATAGAAACAGCTAGGAAATCTCTCATTACAAATGTCAAAAATAAAGCTAAAAATATTTCAGAAAGATACATTGCTCCACCTCATACCACTGAATTTGCCGTTATGTTCTTCCCTACTGAGGGATTATATGCAGATATAGCAAGACAACCAAATCTTTTGGAAATACTTCAAAGAGAATATCGTATTTTGATTTGTGGTCCATCGAATCTTTCAGCATTTATTTCCAGCATTAAAGTTGGATTCAGAACATTAGCACTAAAAGAAAGTGCAGGAGATGTTTGGAAAGTATTGGGGGCAGTTAAAACTGAATTTGATAAGTTTGGAAAAACTATTGAAAGTGCGCATAAGACATCTTCAACTCTTACAAATAAATTAGCACTAGATGGGGAAATACAGGTCAGACTTCGTGCTATGAATAAAGCAATGAAAGACATTGAAACACTGCCTGCGAAAGATTCAGAAAAACTCCTTGATTTTTCAGATTAGAGTTGGTTGAAATAGAAAAAATGATGTATAAACACTTCCTCGAAATTACATGGTCAATTGGCAAACTGAAAGTTATCATCCGGTTGTTAATCTACCTGAAGAATATGAAGTTAGAGATTTCACAACAGGAAAATATGAGCCTTCTGAATTTGAATATGAAATTGGAAGATATGATGAATTAAGGCCTGGGATGTATTCAACAGATTTATTTTCGGATGGTAGATTTTTACATATTGGAATAGACATAGGTGCCCCTATTGGAACTCCTTGTATGGCGTTTGAAGACGGAGAAATATCTCATTTTGGATACAACCCTGCCGATGGAGATTATGGGTATGTAATAATTACAAAACATGATATTGACGGAACAACGGTATGGGCACTATATGGGCATTTAGATTCAGCATCAGTGAGGAGAAAAACTGTTGGTCAAAAAATAAGGCGGGGGGAAACTATCTGTTGGATAGGCGATAGGCATGAGAATGGAGGTTGGGATCCTCATCTTCATTTCCAATTATCATTAATTGAACCAATAACTCATGATATGCCAGGAGTGGTAAATCCCAAAGATAGAGAAGAGGCTTTACAAAATTATCCAGATCCAAGGTTAGTCATGGGAACAATATATTAAACCGAAGAAAGATGTTTTTTTAGTGAAACTATTGGGTGCATATCAGAAGGATCTTTGCCTTCAAGTAATGCTAATGCTATAGATACCCAATCAGTAATATGTGCAGCATAAATTAAACACTCTAGTAGGGAATTTCCTTCACATTCTATAACCCATGATGAGTCAGTACTCATTTCTTCTAACATCCAATCCAACCTAGATCTAGTTCTTTTGTTCATCCCCTCCCAGGAAAAATAAATGTCAGAATGAACTTCTTTATTTGCAGAACCCCATGCAACAACTTCATTATGATTCATTTCTGGAAAATTTACTTGTCTCGCAAATCTTTCTGAATTTTCGTTTAATTGGCTAACGAATCTATTTGAAGCAGAACTTAATACAGTTGGAGATAATACTCCTATCTGCTTTCCTATCATAGATTTGGCCATTGAAATGGGCATTCCATTACCTGTAATGATATCTGCATTGGAAGACATGATGCGTAATCTGGTAATTATGTCATTTATTTCTTCATTTGTAGGTTTTTCAAATATGCCCAATGCCCAGCATATTGCAATCTGAGTACCAAATAGATGTCCGAAGGCAGACCTAGGCATCTGGCCAGAGGGAACAGTCAAGCAAATGGAATTATCATTTTCTGAAAGAATTTCTTCTAATTTACCCCCTGATGTTACGCCTATAACAGTCCCTCCTTGTTCTAATGCAGTTTTCACTCCATCAAGAGTTTCTTCAGTATTCCCAGAATAAGAAGTAGCAATTACTAACCAATCTGAGCCCCACCAGGAAGGGAGGCCATAATCTTTCCAAATAACAAAAGGAATGCCCGCAGAATAATCTGAAATAGATTTTAGAAAATCTCCTCCTGCTCCAGATCCTCCCATTCCGAGGCATAAAACTCCTGACCAGTCCAAGTCTTGTTCTATTTCTATATCAATATTGAATGATTTTTCGATATCATCTACAAAGCTTCTTGTATATTTTATCATGTCTTGTTTATCGAATTTTTCTGCTAAGGCAATAAAATCATTTTCATTACTCATTTCACACCTCCGTATTAGTTCCGGGTATTGCTAACCACGTATCACCTATGAATCCAATTCTTATTTTAGATGTTTGATTATCGTCATCATAAGGCAGAGCAACAGTGACAATCTTGTAATCAACGGGATCCATAATTTCTACAGCAGAACTATCACGATTTAGAATATCAACTATATACTGATCTTCAAGAGAACATATGACCATACATTTCTCCATATCTCTCCATGAAACCCCTTTTCTTTCAAAATAACTCATCCTACGTAAAATTGGCCCATCTTTTTGCCAACGACTCACTAGCCATAGATCTCCCTTTAATTTAATAACATCACCTATTGAATAGGCAGGTTTTCTATAACTCATTGTCAGTCTTGTGACTTCAATACCGTCATTTGCTCCAACAACTGTAGATGTTTCTTTTATTGTTCCTCCAAATCTTTGTGTTAACCTTTTTCCCCAACTTCTGGCCATTGCCTTTGAGCCTAATTGCATATCCCAACCTCCGGTCACTGGGCCTTCGCTTGTTATGAAAAACATAGGATCTGGTTCCATTTCAGATAGCATGTCATCCAATGTATTTCGAACTTCTTTTATTTCAGAAGAATTTAATTTTCTTCCGGCAGAACGAAGTTGAACAATAGACTCAAAATAGGAGCCTGCCTTTCTTGTGCAAGCAGGACAAACCGCATTACTTGTCTGCATCAAGGAGGTATGATTATCTTGGAAAAGATACCCTTCTATTTTTCCATTTATGCCAATATGTAGTCTAACAGATCTATTATCTATTTCTTCAATTGAAAATCCGAGATCAATTTCGGTTGATTCCGGATATATCTTTAAATTTTCTCTGATTCGTAAATCGGCTAGGTTTTCATTGTCTATTTCTGACCATCTTCCGCCTATTTCGTATTTATTACATTTAGGACATCTATATTGTTGTATTCTCTCTGGAATAGTAGATAAATTGTTTCTTTTTCTAAAGCATTTTTCACATAATCTATCAGAAGTAAGGGGCGTTTCTGCACCACAAGTAATGCAAAATGCGCCTTCTGACATGTTATTATCCCATTATCCCATAGATAATTCACGTTAGAAGTTTTTTCATGAAGAAACTTCATTCATCCTCTGACTTTTTCTTTGAGAAGTGATTTTCTACCGTATCAATACGTGATTCAATATCAATAAGTTTAGAAAATAAATTCCAAACATAACCGCCTATTATTCCGATCAAAATTACATATGCAAATGCTAATTCAGTTAATCCGGACAAATTCAATCCTCTCCTCTATCAATCACACGCTGATATTTTTCTATTTTTGATTCTAACTGATTGACCATATCATTGAGAAGCGAAATACCGATAAAAATTAGACCAAATGAAACGAATGAGAATATCAAAACCATTTTCCATTCATCCGGCAGACCAGTATCTTCTCCTTCAATTATGATTATTGGTGGATGTCTTCGGTTATACAATGTTGTTGCCACTGCGGTTATAGGGACTAAAAAGAAGCCGAATAATCCTATAATAGAGAGTGTATCTCTGGTTTGATTTGTGTCAGGCTGAGATTTCCTCGATAAAACAAGAAACAGTGCAACAGCAGTCAATAGTGCAAATGAATTTAACCTTAAATCTCCCCAATCCCATGGTTTACCCCATGCCACTGAACCCCATATTGGTCCAGAGGTTATTACTCCAAATCCGAATAATAGCCCCATATCAGAACCAGTGGAAAATAATCTCCAACCGAATTCATCATTTTTCAAATACCATAGTATTGAGCCCACGAATAACATAAGAAAAGCTAGGAAGGAACACCATGCAAATGAAACATGCCAAAATAATATCCTGTATGATTCGGCAGAACCTTGCTGCACAGATTCTGGATTGATTCCTGGGACCCAAATAAAGCCCAATAAAATTGATACTGAAGAGCCAAATAAGCCTAGCAAAATCAGCACCAAAGATACAGGCTTGTAATCAGGCATGATATGGCCACTTAATTATAGGTCATCAATACTATTATTCATGCGTCTGGAAGAAATACAGCAACTAACCATACTAAAGAAGAAATAAGACTGGCAAATAAACAAGAAATCAAAGGAGAACCAAGTTCTAAAGAAAAGGACATTCCATCAGTCATAATGTAAGATAAAGCCTCAGATAATTCTAAAAATGGCCAAACTAGGAATATCAATAGTAATGAAGCAGAAGAAGCCTGGGATCTTTGTAAGTCTGAGACTAAAAAATGTAAGGCTGAGGAAGCTATTGCCAAATCTAACATACACAAAGCAGGAAGCCAAAGCCAAGTAACTACGTCATTTGAATAAAGTTCAGATTTATCTCCAATTAAAATGATCCATGAAAGATATGTCAGAGGCAAGGGCAATAATATTGAAGCACCTATAAATGAACTAATAGGACGAAATTTAGTTCCTAAGTTGATATACCACCATCTCCCACAGTCGGCTTCATTGAATCTATTTATCAATGCTGGAGAGATAATGCATGTAATAAAAGCAGGCAATAATACCAATAAAGAAATTATTTGGGAGTCAATTGTTTCATAATTTATATTTCCTATTAGTGAAAATGATATAAAAAGAGCAACTAAGGCAGGAGTTAGACGACTTATTGTATCAATTGGGTTTCTCAATTCCATTTTGATAGCCCAGTTAATTAATGATTTGGCAGATACTTGCCTTGTAAATACTTCAGATTCAACCATGCTTACAATTGCACCTGATGATGTACCTGATGATTCAGTAATAGGTTTATTTTCTTCTAATTTTATTATTCTGTCTGCACAACTAATTAAATCATTGTCATGTGAAGTAAAGATAATCCCATTACCTCTAGAAGCTATTGTCCTTATCCAATTAGTCAAAATATTACATGCTTCATCATCTAAACCTTCACTCGGTTCATCTAATAATAGCACTATCGGTTGTGGACTAAAAATAGCTGGACATAGTCCAGAAAGCACAGATAATCGTCTTTTCAACCCACCTGAGAGTTGAGAAACTCGACTAGATTTTCTATGATACAGCCCCCAATCAGAAAGTATTGACTCAATTAAATAGGCATTTTTACCCCCCTCATTCATATTCAAGACAGAAAATAATTTTTCTTCAACAGTTTCTTCACCGCAAATACCATCATTTTGTAGTGTCAAACCAATCTGAGGAATGTTTGAATTTCGACCAACTTTATTTCTGATAATAGTTCTTTCATCTGAATCAGAATAATAATATAAATTTCCCTCAATAAATGGAATCGTCCCTGTACAAGATTCGATGAATGTAGTCTTTCCAGAACCATTCGGGCCAACTAAAGCAACGACTTCGCCTTCTCTTAATTTGAAATTTACATCATTCAATACACTTCTAGTTCCTCTATCAACAACAAGACCTTCTAATTCTAGAAGGAGGGGTTCGCCCATGTGTGTGCGGAAGGGCTATACCGTTTGAGTAATTCTGTTGATGAAAAATTTCATTGATAAATGCTCTTTGGACAGAAAGGGGGCGTACATATTGGATGAAGATTGGAGGTGGAATCTGTTAGAAATATCTGATTTATTTTGGATAATTATCATCTTAATATTGGCTTTCATTCCGTTTTTTTATGCATATAAAGATAAAACAGGCGTTTCCTTAGCAATGGTATTATCTCTGTTGTTAGTCCATTTTATACAATATTTCTTGAGTTTTTCAGATAATAGTATCTTTTCATTTGAACCAATAGAAATTTTTGGTTTAATTCCTGCATTTATGAATGAAGGAATTCATTTCCACAGATTTGTTACTGCCGCTTGGTTGCACGCAGATTGGTTGCACGTACTCAGCAATATACTTGTTATAGCTTTAGTTGGAGTACCTCTTGAACAGAAATTAGGAAGTAAAAGATGGTTAATTGTCTATTCAATGGGATTTATTGGAGGTAATCTTGCTTGGATATTTACACATCCTGATTCAATGAATCCTGCAATAGGTGCTAGTGGTGCGGCTTTCGGACTTTTAGGAGCATACATGGCATGCTGGCCTGAGGATAAGATAGAGTTCCCACTACTATTCCTTATTCGTGCTTGGCCTGTTTGGTTGATTGCATTTATCAGAGTAGGAGTAGAAATATTCCAGATCTATTCAGTACAGGCCGGTACATCAGGAGAAACAAATGTAGCACATATGGCTCACCTAGGAGGGTTTTTTCTTTCATATGTTTCTGCCAAAATTATCGTAAAAGAGAAAGATATTTTAGCATATGGTAATAATAATAAAAATGAGCAAATAGAAATTTCAAGACTGAACAGACAAGAAATGCTATCCCAACTAGACAATGATCCTTGGACCAGGCATGGGATTGAATTAGCAGAAAATGTTTCAAGAATATTGAATAAACTTCGTGAAGAAGGAGACGAAAAGGAAACTAGACGTGCGTGGCTAGAAGAACTGGCTGAACAAACGGTTTGTCCCATTTGTAACGGAGAGATAGTTGCTGATGAAAGAAATAATATCTATTTTTTGAAATGTGTTAAATCAGATAACCATCTCAATTGGCCTTAATGACAAATTTTGTGCCCTTATATTGGTTGGAATTATACGATAAAACACTGTCGCTGCCCTAGAGTGACATGCGAATAGACGTCAAACCTGTCTTGATATCAATACTAATGATAGTATTTGATTTATCTACAGGTGTTGGCGCTGAAATTCAAAATTTCGAAGTAGAAAATGTACCTGAAATAGATGATTTTAATGTAGAAATTCCAGAATTGATGTGTGGAAATTTTATTTGTGAAAAAAAAGATAGATCGCCAAGCCATACTCCAATAGATGCAGGATATCCTGTACAAGAATATGGGTGGTGGTATGATTATTGGAATGATCATGACAGTAATGGCATGGACGATGATTTACAAATGATTATTGATGGGCAAAAAGATTCTCAATCAACAACTTCTATATTAGGGATTGATGGAAGAAATACAGTAGCAATAATCATTCATTATGCTTGGCATCCTGGGCAAAGTGATATTGATAAAGTTAAATCTACCTTAGAAAAATATGAATGGGAAGAAGAGACATCATGGTTTATGCCAATGGAAATATTGGACAACATAGTTTTGGATCATGTGCCAATTAGTTCTCTAATAGAATTATGGAGTTTAGATGGAGTTGTTCTTATTGAAGAGCAAAATGTTTTGGCGCCTTACCTCGATAAGGCAACTAAGGGATCAAAAGTACGGGCATCGAGTTTGTATGCTGAAACAATGAGAGAATTGAATTACGATGGATCAGGAATTGTGATTGCCATATTAGATACTGGAGTTGATAATGAACACTTTTCTTTGGATGATTTCTCAGATAATAATAATGATAATACAAATGATCCCAATGATTTAGAAGATCCTAAGTGGCTTGCAGGATGTGATACCACCTCTTTTTCAAGTAATGGTTGTCCAACTGACGGAACTAATGATCCAGATGATGGAAGTGGCCATGGTACTCATGTTGCAGGAATAGCTCTAGGTACTGGAGACAGTGATAGAGTAAATCAAGGATATGCCCCAGGGGCTTATCTTGTTGATGTCAAAGTAATGACTGATGTTGGAGGCGAAAATGCACAGTCGGTTTTACAAGGAATACAATGGGCAACGCAAAATGTAGAAACAGATTGGGGAAATAATGATTCAAGTGTAGGAATAGACATAATGTCGATGTCTTTTGGCCTTGCATCTGACCCAAGAGGCAATGATGATCCAGGAGATAATGGAACAAGTGCTGAAGCACAGGCCGTAAATCAGGCAGCTGAGGCAGGTATTGTTTGTATAGCCGCAATAGGCAATGATGGGCAACGAAGAGTTACGTCTGTAGGAGCTGCAGATAAAGCGATTACTATAGGATCTATTGACGATAAGAATAGTATCGATAGGACTGACGATAGTATAGCATCATATTCTAATTCTGGACCTAGAGTCTCAGATAATGATGATGACACATTGGATGAATTGAAACCTTGGGTAGTTGCTCCAGGTTCAGGAATAATTTCAGCAGAGCATGCACAGTCAACTTCAATTATACCAGGTTCAGAAAATAATAGGGCAAAGGATGATTACACGTCAAAAGACGGGACTAGTATGTCCACCCCTGCAGTAGCAGGACTGGTTGCTATAATGCTTCAAATAGGAATTAATGAAGGTTTGATGGATTATAAAGATCCAGAAAATACAGAAAAAATAATGCAATACCTCATGAAATATTCTGAAAATAGAGGTACCTCGTCTGAAGAAATTGATGGAAATTCTTGGAATACGCAGTATGGTTTTGGAATAATTGATGGTAGTTTAACCATGAAAGGGATGTTTGGTGATGGAGATGGTGGAGGGCCGCCAATTGGTAATGAAACAGGTCCAGGCGAAGGTTCTGGGAATTGGGTCGAAATAGAAAATCCGGTCGATGGAGAATGTGAATATGATCCAGACAATACAAATACATTGGTGTGTAATTCATGGGTAATAGAAGGTGAAACTTACAGGATAAGAGGCAACATAGATCAAGGAGACAACAATGGAACTGTAGATAATGTATTAGCACAAATTAGTTACAAATATAAACCTAAAGATAACCAACCAACGAGAGAAGAAATACTGCTTGGATGGCACACTCCAGAAACTATAATGACAGGAGATAGTATTACTAATTGGAGTACCACCATAGAAATCCCGGAATTTACTGAAGATGAAATTGATGCATCACAAATAATAGTAAGGGTTGCTGCACAAAGTGAATTTGGACAGTGGAGTAACATAAGTAGAGCAACCTATGGAATTGGCCTAATAGATTTCGTATTAGAAAGTCCAAGTGGTCAGAATGAATTAAGTGGAACTGTAGATATTCAGGGAAGATATGAATCAGTAAATGGATGCACGGTACAATGGCGCATAGGTACTGATGATTGGGAAAATGCCATGACAATTGGAGGAAATGGATACACATATTCGACCCAGGATTCCAATGGCAGAAATGTGATAAAAACTGGTTTAATTAAAGATTCAGGAGATTGGTCATTTAGCTGGGATAGTAGTACCATTGCAGATGGTACTCACAGAATATCCGTCAGAATGATTAGTGGCAATGGCGTGATGTCAGAAGAAATAAGGAAGCAAATAGTAGTTGATAACATACCTCCAAGTCCTGATTTAATGTTCAGAAGTTCTGCGTTATCATTTGAAGAATTTGGCGTTCCAATACCTGAAGTCTATGTCAATACTTTCCTAGAAATAAGGGCATCAATAAGGAATATAGGAGATGTAGCAGCAAATGAAGTAGGAATAATATTAGAAGAAGATGGTGCAAGAAGAGATGAGTATGTAATACCAAAAATAGACAGTGGAGAGATAGTAGAAATAACATTATATTGGAATCCCACATCATCGGGAGAGAGGCAAATTGAAATTATAATTGACCCTGTAAATACTATTCAAGAAAGTGATGAAACTAATAATAGAATATCTGAAAGCTTTCCAGTAATTCCTCGACCTGATGGAATAGATTTAGCAATAAGAGACAGTGCAATTAAAACAATTCCAGAAATACCTCGCCCCAACGAGCAATTTGTATTAGAAGTTAGAGTAGATAATTTAGGTTCTGATGATGCATTTGACGTAGATGCATTATTAGAAATAAAAACAGGCAAGGGATGGCAGCAGGTAGCTAGTAATGAGATTAGTAGAGTTTTTGGACAAGGATCTACTCAAGTATCATTTTTATACATCCCCAATATGTCTGGAGTTTTGGAGATAAGGATAGATATTAGTGGACAATTTGCTGATTTAGATTGGAGTAATAATATATTTGAAACTACCTTATTGATAGATGAATCTACATTGACAGGTCCCCGAAATCTTAATTTCAAAGTAGGAGAAGTACCATTAGAAGTAATCGATATGGAAGATGGAGGGATAATAATAACTCAAAGGGAGTCTTCTTTATACTTGTATAAACTTACCCAAAGTAAAAATATTGTACAATGTAATAATATTATGGAAGAAATGTGGTCTGGAGAAATTAGTGTCGAGATTGATGAAGATAATATAGCACACCTATCATGGACTAGAAGGTATTTAGATAATAATGGGTATTATAAACAGACTTTGACTTATTCAACTATTGATTCTTCATGTCAAATGACTCCTATACAAGATTTGATGCCGCCAATATTACTTTCCGATGGTAAATATTGGGGGATAGATATGGACAAAAGAGGCACAGAGATTATTATTTCAGGATATCATCAAGATATTTTTACTGGAGGTAGTTTTCAGGAAACTACAGATATATTCCTATTACATTCCGATTTACCCATATCATCATCTGATTGGTCTATTAATCCAAATATAATTACAGACATAGATATTTCGTCATCATCATCAGATAGTTTAGAAATAGAGTTTGGAGTGGATGAAGAAATACATTTGCTTTATCAAGAAAATAGAGATGATACAACAGGCATAGAAAGGCTTGGATTATGGTATGCCCATGGAGAATTGGATGAAGGGAATTGGGCATTCAAGAAGGCAATTGGAGATCAAGCTGCTCTAGCACAAATGACAGTAATTGTTGAAAAAGAAGACGAAAAAATTGTGTCTTGTTGGAGAGAGGGTAGTTTAGATGAGTCAGAGATAGTATGTATAATTGCTGATTCATCATTTAGGGCGATAGATGGTCAAATGGAGAGTTTTCCAGCTAGGGGTTTGAGAAATATTGACTTTGTAGAATCAGAAAGAGGTATTCAGGTATATTATGATGGAGTTGGGCCAACTGGTCCTCAACTGCAATATGGATTGATAAATTTTGAAGATGGATGGCTTGGAATTTCAGATAGATTAGGAAATGGCCAATTACATACTTCTACAAAGTCTCCTTCCAGTACGGAAACATTAATTCTCCATACATCGAATAATGGATGGCAAATAAGATCTCTGATAGATGATGAGTTTGGTAAAAATAATGATATTTCGTCACTAGACTGGTTGAAAATTAAATTAGGACTATCGAATAATGATCAGGAATTTAGGATTTTAGTTATCGGAGTTTCAGTAACAGTTCTAATTTTGTGCGCAATAATCATTGTAACTATGTCCACTCAAGGGATGAAATGGATTAGTGAGAAAAGAAAAACGAGAATAAAAGACTCGGTAAAATTGGAAGATGATGTAATAGATATTATTGGAGAAGATGATTTAATGGTTTCTTCAGCAGAAATAGATATGATAGAATTGATTTCAGATGATGATGTAATTGATAACAAGGAAAGTCGCAGAATGAGAAGATTTTCCAGAATAGAAAAGAATCAAAATGTAGAAGAAAATGAAGTTTTTCCCGTTGAAGTAATCAATGAGGAACAAATAAAAAAGCCTCTGGAAAACAACAATCAAATAATTTGTCCTTTTTGTAATTCAAAGTTTGGAATTACTATTGGTATTTCATCAATAAAATGCCCAGTATGCCAAGAAAGAATTGATTTGTGATAATTAAGCCTAAACAAATGAAACTCCACCGTGCTTTAAAACGAAATCACGTTGTAAATCACTAAACCATTCTAGCATGGAACTAGAAAATTGCACAGATATTATCTCGTTATCAGCGAGTAAATCATCCTGAATACCCTGTAATGTACCAGGTGCAGCACCGCACGATATACATGCACCATCCAGATTTAATACGAGTGATAAAGCAAGTTTACCATTATTTAAATTTTCAACTGAAGAAGAATCTATGACGATACTACCTCCATGGCCATCTAATGCTGCTCTTACTGGCCCTAAACGAGACATTAGAGCAGGAATAAGATCATCATCTGAGTTATTGTGTAAATTGATCAAAGATAATTTTTGTAATCTAGATAATTCTTGTGGATTATTATTCTCCAATATCCTCTTTTGAGACTCAATTTCAATCGCTTTTTCTATTTGTAAACGATAGGATTCAGTAAGATTTTCTGAGTCAAAATCCCCTTCGTCAGGTAAATCCATGATAATCCGGAAGAGCATCATAGTTTTAGGTTGACCTAAAAGAATACATAAAAAAAAAGGAGTTTTGGACATAAAAAGCAGATGTTCAAAAGTGATGATATATGCACACAGGATATGCAGTCCAAAGAGCCGCTTCTTGAAATTAAGAATCTTCATGCAGGAATTGATGGAAATGTAATTCTAAATGGAATTGACATTGAAATTGGCCCAGGAGAAATTCATGCCATAATGGGACGAAATGGGAGTGGTAAAACCACTACTGCAAATATTGTTATGGGACATCCCGACTTTGATGTAGAAGATGGAGAAATAAAACTAATGGGAAATGATTTACTAGATTTAGAACCTTGGGAAAGAGCCAAAGAAGGAGTTTTTCTCTCGTTTCAATATCCTCAAGCAGTTCCTGGGCTTCAAGTTGGAAACTTTCTAAAAAAATCAGTTGCAAGTATTAAGGGTGATGAAGCCGCGAAAGGGAAAAATTTTAGGGAATTATTGAAAAAATCAATGAAAGAATTGAATATGCCATCATCTTTCTTATCTCGATATGTCAATGATGGTTTTAGTGGCGGAGAAAAGAAAAGATTTGAAATATTACAGATGATGTTATTACAACCGAAATTGGCCATTCTCGATGAAACAGATAGTGGTTTAGATATAGACGGCATAAGAACTGTGGCAACAGGAATCAATTCATCGATAAGAGGTACAGGGTCTGGTGCTTTGATAATTACACATTATTCAAGAATATTAGATTATGTTAAACCGGACAAAATTCACGTTCTTATAGATGGCAAGATAGTAGCTACTGGAGATTCCACTCTTGCAACTGACTTAGAAGAAAATGGATATGACTGGTTAGAAGAAAAAATCAAAGGAGGAGATGAATAATGGAAACTTCACAAGAGGCTAGAGATGTTGTTGGCGATTACAAATCAGGGTGGCATGATACAGAAAATTCGACTATTAGATTTGATTCGGGACTATCGGAAAAAGTAGTCAGAGATATATCAAAAATTAAGGATGAGCCAGAATGGATGACTGAAATTAGAGTTAAAGCCTATCAGCATTTTATTGAAAGAGAGATGCCTACATGGGGCAACATGAGCATGCTAGAACAGATTGATTTTGAAGAAGTATGTTACTACCTAAGATCTTCATCTGCAACGGAGAATGATTGGGATGAAGTTCCTGATGAAATTAGAAATACTTTCGAGCGATTAGGAATTCCTGAAGCTGAGCAAAAATGGCTTTCAGGAGTTACGGCACAGTATGAATCAGAGGCAGTTTATCATAGCATTAGAGAAGATTTAGTCGCTCAAGGAGTAATTTTTCTAGATATGGACAGCGGACTCAGAGAATACCCGGAAATTGTAAAGAAATGGTTCTGTTCTGTTGTTCCTTATTCGGATAATAAATTTTCTGCATTGAATACGGCAGTATGGTCAGGTGGATCATTTATCTATGTCCCAAAAGGAGTACATGTAGAAATGCCGGTGCAAGCTTATTTTAGAATAAATGCAAAAAATATGGGTCAATTTGAAAGGACATTAATTGTTGCTGATGAGGGAAGTAGTATTCATTATGTAGAAGGGTGTACTGCACCAACTTATTCTACTGATTCTTTACATTCTGCAGTAGTTGAGTTAGTGGCTTTACCTGGCTCGCACATACGTTACTCTACTGTTCAAAACTGGAGTGCTAATGTATATAATCTTGTTACAAAAAGAGGAATTGCTCATAAAAATGCCAAAATAGAATGGGTAGACGGAAACATAGGCAGTAAATTGACGATGAAATATCCCTCAGTGATACTCAAAGGTGAGGGGTCGCATGCGGAAGTTATTTCAGTTGCCTATTCTGGAAACGGACAACATCAAGATGCAGGGGCAAAAATACATCATTTAGCATCAAATACTACAAGTAAGATATTATCAAAGAGTATCAGTAAAGATGGAGGTAGAGGCTCATATAGAGGGATGGTTACAGTATCTCCTAAAGCAGAGAACTGTAAATTAAATATTGTTTGTGATGCGCTAATATTAGATGATGAAAGTAGGTCTGACACATATCCGACAATGGAAGTTGCAAATCCTACTGCAAGATGTGAACATGAAGCAAGTGTGTCCAAAGTGAGTGATGAACAATTATTTTATTTAATGAGTCGCGGGCATTCAGAGGAAGAAGCTTTGGCATTAATTGTGAATGGATTTTTTGAACCTTTCACCAGAGAATTACCTATGGAATATGCGGTTGAATTGAATAAATTAATGGCATTAGAGATGGAAGGAAGTATTGGTTAAATGGTGTTAATATGAATGCCGAAACTACATATAAGAAAATTTCTGAAACAACCGATAGAGCAGACCACCTTTGGCGCTACACTCCGTGGAAGAAAGTTCATCCGACAGGCGATATCAAGAAAATACCTGAGATGAGTGAAGAAGTCAGAATACGTTTGATTAATCTTGATGGATCTGAACCGGGAGAAGGAATTAGTCTTCAGAGAGGAGAGGAGATTGGAGAAGATTTACCAAATGTAGATTTGGTTGCAACTTCTTTCGTAAAAGCGGTTTCTGAGAATTCTAGATGGGTTTTGAAAACTAAAAGAAAGTTTTATTCCGAAACCCCCATATTACTTGAAATAGAAGCAAATGGCGATATGCATGCATTAGAACTAATACTTGATATTGGAGAAATGAGTGATTTTGAAATAATTACAATGATAAAAGGGAATGCAAATTGGATAGGTTTATTGAGAACCGGAAAGATAGGAAATGCATCGAATATAAATGACATTACGGTCGGACTGCAGAAGAAAGGAGTATTGTTGAGATTGGATTCTATGTCATTGGGAAGAGATGCTAATATGAATACTGGCACAGTATCATCAGGTTCGGAGAGGACAAAGGCTGATTTAAGATACAAGATGGCTGAAAGAGGAAGTAATTTACATGTTCTTGGATCAATATTGTCAAGAGATGAAATGCATCTTGATTACCATATAGAAATTCAACATGATGCGCCTGAAACGTTTAGCAGACTTTCTTGGCATGCAGCATGTGGAGGAAAGAGTAGAACAATTGGAACAGGAATGTTGAAAGTGGCCAAGGGTTCAATAGGCACTGATGCAGCACAGAATTTTCATAATTTGTTATTATCTAAAGATGCTCGAGCAGATGGAATTCCAGAACTAGAAGTCTCTGAATCCAATGTCGTTGGTTGTGGGCACGGCATTGCAAACGGGCCAATAGATGAAAGTCAGATATTTTATTTAGAATCTAGGGGATTTTCAGAATCTGATGCTAGATCTGCCCTAATTGCTGCATTTCTAAATTCTACTCTAACTAAAATGGGTAGTGCTAACTTACATAATTGGTTAAGTAAATTATTAACTTCAGAATTGGATGTAATGAATAAATGAAGTGAGATAAAGATGGTTTCAAGAAATGGCCTGAATAGCAGGAAGAATGAAAAAAAGATATCTACAATAATTAGTTTTTTATTCAGTTTTTATCTATTATTGGCCTTTTTAGCACCACTTATGGTAGAAGAAGGTTCAGTTCCTCAATTATCCGGAAGAGCCAATGCAATAGACTATGCGACAGAAAAGAGTTGGGGGAATCTAAATCACGGAGAGAATGCAAAAATGGGGCACGATCAACCAAAATATGGAATTTTTGCTTGGTCAGAATTAAATCCTATCTGGGCATTTACATATATGATAGGAGACATTAATTGTCATCAGAAATATGAACGTTCTTGGGAAATTAATGATAATCAAATGCCAATTTGCACCAGAGATGTTGGGATTTTATTCGGTATAATATTGGGATGTTTGATTTTTAGAAATCGAGGTTATAATAGGTGGACGATAAGAGATACTTTCCTAACAATAATCCCAGATAGTAAACTTTCGATAATTTACAAAAAAGATTTACGTATGATAGCTATGTTTTTATTAATAATATTGACGATAATTCCTATAGGTATTGATGGTTTTTTACAATTATTAACAAATTATGAATCTACGAATTTTAAGAGAGTTGTTACTGGTATAATATCGGGTTTTTCACTTGGGTGGTTGATATGTTCTATGCTAGCTGCAAAGCCAGAATATTTTGATAACTCAGAAAAGGTAGTTTTACCATTGGGATCATTACTTAAGATAAAATGAATTAATTGCCATTCCACCATTTTAGTAAATCTTCTTCAGAAGTTATTTTTTCACTCTTTTCCCTACCATCTCCTAAAGTATTTAATCTCGAAATCATTGAATTTATTGATTCCATATTAGTATTGATTTTCATTATGTCAGGCAAACAAAAGCGCAAATACTTTTTTGGATTTTGTCGTTGCCATTTCTTTATCTCATTTCTAATTGGCCAAATAACTAATAATAAACGTCCAAATGGGTAATATTCATCTTTTAGACGTGATTTTGGATTTTCTCCAGATAAAAGTGTCTTAGTTTGTGTCAACCAAGACATATCATGATGTAGAAATCTTATTATTCTCCTAGTGTGACTATATGAAACATTCCTCACAGGACCTAATGATTCTCTTAATTCTGATATATCTGCTGAATTCATCAAAGAAAGAGTCCCACAGATAGAAGAAATAGAATGATTAAGAATACTCCTAGGGAAAGTTATATTTTCTTCTTTAAGTGATTCTTGAAGTTTTTTATTGTGAATTTTTTGTGCATTTACAATTATTTTCCATGGCTTTTCACCATTAAGCCAATTCTTATTATTCCTTATTTTCTTTAGCCCGATATTCTCTAGAGTTGATTGTCCATCTAATGAATGTAGTAATTCTCTCAAATGATAAAGTTCTACATCATTGGATTTGACATTAATTGGTAATGGTTTAGAGTGTAAAAAATTCTTTAAAATGAATGTTAATTTTTTACGAAAATCTGATTCAGATTTCTCATTCAATATTGGGCCTACTAATGCCCCTATATCAAAAGGAGTAGGCATACCTAATTTTCCTGAAAGTAAATTTTTATATCCTTCTCTAATTTCTTTTTGTAATTCAGAAGTTTCAAAATACTCTTTCTTATCTGATAGATTCCTCAGTGTACCTCCTTCAATTCTTTTTAATGCTATTTTGGGATCACAATCTACCCATATACATAAATCAGGTATTAATGCTGCAGAATTCATTTGAGCGACTCTCTCTAAACCTAATTTTCCAACTAGTCCTTGATATACTAATGAAGAATGAATATTTCTCTCACTTACTACTACTCTACCCTCTTTCAGACGTGGCAAAATCCAACCATGAGAATGATCTAGTCTATCTGCAGCAAATAAACCAGCTTCTCCCTCGGGCTTTAAGCTCTGCATTTTAACAGAATCAATTGCTAAACGGCCTAATGGATGATCACGTCTGGGTTCACCCGTTTTTTCGACTGATGTAAATGTAAATTCTTTCTCTAATATTTCCCCAACAATCTTTGTTGCCAATCCTTTTCCGCTGCCATCTCCGCCTTCAACACTAATAAGATACATAAGATCCCTCATTCAATATTTATCTCATTAGCAATAAATTGGTGTTTGGTAAGGCTGGAAAGTGCCATACCAATAAGTATCAGAAGTGGGCCAATGAATAAACCACCTCTGCTCCATAGGCCAATAAAAGAAAACCACCAAGCTTTCTTGTAACTCTTACCGTATAACACTTCGTAACCTCCTCTAATTCCGAATAAGCCTGAAATTAGAGTAAGGATTGCGATTATCGTTGCTAGAGTAGCGGCCTGGGATAGATTACTGTCTCCTCGCCAATCAATTTCAGTCACTAGTTCATCATCTCCTGGCATCATAGTAATTGGTATTTGAGCATGATCACCTGGTATCATAAATAATCTTACTGAAATATTATTTTCTAAAGAAGCGAATAAAATAAATGAATGACGTGGTACTTCTTGGATCTGGAAGCGCCCACTTTGATCAGTAAAGGCTTCTTTACCTGTTACAGTTCCGTCATCATTCAAAAGAGTTAATCTAACTCCCTCTATTGGTTCTCCGCCTGTATTATTATCAATAAGTGCAGAATTAACAATTCCATTGATATCTGCATAATCATCATCACTAACTAATGTACCAGATAATATTTCAGCTGGATTTGCGGAAATAGCTAAGATACCAAATATTGTACCTAGAAGACTACCAGATATAATCAAAACCGCTGCTGCAACTCTTGTGGCAGAATCTTCAGAAATATCTGAAAGCCAAATCTCTAGAGATGACATGTTATCATAATCAATATCTGATCTCAATCTTCTTCGTCCTCCTCAATAGTATTGCCAGATGTAGTTAACTGTTCATGTTGTCGCATAAATGTTCTGAAAAACAAGAAAGTGAAAGCAGGCCATGAACCGGGCATTACAAAAATGGTGATTACGACTAAACTAATTATTGATAAGAATACATTTTTTGATAAATAATCAGTGATTTGTTTAAATTTAGATATATCTGATTCTATGTCATTGCAAGTTATGTTTGACTCATTAAATGGAATGAGATTAGTGAAATATATTTTTTCCCAATTTTTTCCAGTTAATAGAAAATAATTATCTTGTTCTGAGAATGCGATACCATTTAGTACTGAATCTGCATCTTTTTGATTATCTGATAATGATTCCAAAGAAATTGAATGTTGGACAATTCCACTAGTAATATTTATTGAAATTATTCTATTTTCTTTCCAAATATTTGCATAAACTAAATCTCCGACACATTCCAGTTCATTAAGATTAGAAATCTCTTTATTATTTTCTTTTACAGTGATAGTTGAAGATACATTAAAATCTTTAATATTTCTTATTGCTAAATTTGAAGATCCGTTAGACATAATGAAATTATCTCCATTATTACAGAGACCCCAACCTTCTCCAGTGTAATTATAATTGCCAATCAATTCAAAAGTATCTATATCGAATATCTTTGCATGCTCTTCTCTCCAAGTCAGCATAACAATGGAGTCGTTCAATATTGAAATACCTTCAGAAAAAATGTCTTCGTCGAAGTTTATTTCACGTATTACTTCTCCAGATGACATATTTAATTCTCGGAGGCTAGAAGAACCATACATCCCAGTACTTTCAAATAATCTTGTACCTTGTATTTCTAATCCTTGTGTAAACGAATTCGGCTGATGATCTATCGTTTTGATAATATTGAAACCTATTTCAGAGTCATTACAAGCAGAAGTAGCTAAAGAATTGCTGGGTATTAAAATTAATATTACAAGGCAGGGAAATAATTTTTTTAAATTAATATTTGATACCATGTATGAACAATGCTCCATCGACGTTAAAATATGTCTTTCGACCCAGTAAATAACATTAATACAGTGAGTGAGGATTATGTTGGCCATCAAACCCAGAACAGGTTCATTAACACCACTTTTATTAATTTCTCTTCTAGTATTCTCTATTTTTTCTCCTTGTGTGTTTCCTGGAGAAATTTCAGAGGAACAAAAGTCTAAATTCATTACAACTGACCTCTCTGAATTCTCTCCTAATGAAGAGGGGAAGGAATACATGTTTAACGGTGATGATTTATCGGTCTTCTCTGCGACTGGTTTTCTAAAGAAACAATGGGCAGATGCAGGATATCCGGAATTAGTCCTGCCCTTCTCAGAAAATGAAAATTCTAAAAATTCGATTAGAAGTTGTGAAAATGCATGGAGTGTCGGGGAAAGTGATAATATAACAACTTCTGGAGGTACTATTACGGCAACAGTTCAGAGAATATCTACAAACTCTGCGATATTTGTAGAAAATGGAAAAATTGTATCTTCAACTACTCTAAATGATATAGTTTCTACTTGGGAGTCGACTATTTTTCCAACAAATACTTATTATTTTGGAGAAGCACCTGATGTAGATGGTAATTGTCAAATTGAGATAGTGATCTATGAAATAGATGGTGTCGGAGGAACAGGAGGTTATTTTCAACCAGGAATATCGTCTATCAGAGAGAGTTTATTTTTTGACATAGATGATATGAATTCAAGGAATACTATACTAGCTCATGAGTTTGAACATCTTTTACACAACTCAAGAGACCCTTTTGAATATATGTGGATTGATGAAGGTGCAGCAGATATGGCAGCATACTTATGTTTTGGGGCGACTGAAACACTCAGCTACCACGCAAATGAATGGTCCCAGAATTCTAGTATTAGCGTCAGATGGTGGAATGATAGAATTGCCGATTATGGTGCTGGTTTCTTATTTTTGATGTATATATCTGACAAATTAGGCGGAGGGCAGGCGATACAAAGATTAGTTGCAGATACTGCTGTAGGAGGAGTATCTATAGAGAATTTAGCAATTAATCCTGAGCCTGGATCAACGCCAATTGGTACAACAATGAATGATATTTTTGCAAATTTTAGTGCTGCGGTTTCACTAGATAGCCCCCAAGGAGCATTTGGTTTCTCCAACCTAGATTTAACTTCTGAATGTGGCATGGAAGGAATATGTAAGGCGCAACTAAGTGGAGAGAATGATCAATGGATCAATAGTTGGCAAAGTGAATCAGAGAGTATTGAAGGTTGGGGAATGAGATCTTATAAATTCAGCCAGGGGAATGGTGATCCATTAAATTTGATGGTTTTACCAACGCAGTTTGGATTTGTTGGATCTATTTTAGTTAAAGAAGCATCAACAGGGACATGGACAATGTCAAAATTAAGAATGGATTCTGCAACTGGAGTAGGTACAGGATTAGTTCATGGTTTTGGAAATATTACCAGTGACGTTTATTTATTTGTATGGTATAATTCATTAACAGATGATTGTGACTATAATTTTGTTAATTGTGGAATAATGTCGGGATCTTATCCTGTGGCTTCTTTCACAGTTTATGCTGACTTGATTAGTGACCCAGCAGAAGTTTCGATAGATTCAATAAATATATTTGACAGAGATGGAGACGGTTTTGAAGATAGTGTAGAATTGAGTTTTGAAATTATTTCTTATGCTTTCTTTGAAATAATTCAAGTAGATTTTGGAGCCTATGTCAATAATACTCTAAAAGATACTATACAACTAGAATTTACTGCAGGAAATGGAGAATCAGAAATAGGAATAATTTGGTTTAGTCCGCCTACATCTGGTGAATGGACTTTTGGAGTTGAAATATTTGATATAACAGGAGAATTTCAAGATTCGGCTTTTTCTCTTCCGGTGAATATACAAAATATGAAACCAGAAGCTTCAGGTTCTATTTCTACTAATATTACACAAACATGGACATCTGTAAATATATTTGGAGGAGGTTATGATGTTTGGGGTTTTGGAGATGTAAATGGCTCTTTCACGCATAATGAAACGCCAACAGAATATATCTGGGATTTAGGTAATGGAGAATTTTCAGGGTTAAAGAATCCTACACAATACTACGAAGAAGAAGGAGAATATCAAATTACATTGATTGTTCGAGATCAAGGAGGTTATTATTCAGAGATTCAGATATGGGATATTTTGGTCAATGATACATCAACTCCCGTCCCAATTGTATCGATAGAAGGCATTCAGATAGAAGAAGAAATAACTATTTTGACAAATCAAAATATTAAATTTTCAGCACTGGATACAATAGATAACGTCCCCCTTGAAAGACTCAATTTTACTTGGGATTGGGGCGATGGAGATGTTGATTCTGGAGAAGGCTATTTTGAAGCATATCATTCTTGGTTGGATGGAGATTCGGATGGGATAGCATATCAACTTATTTTGACGGTTTTCGATGGTAAACACTACGCGGAATATTCATTACAAGTGAATATTATTAATAGAATTCCTAGACAAATATTTGAAGGTGAATTGCAAACTGACACACTTACTCCGTTGGAAATGCCTGAAATTTTTATTGATGATGATGGAATAATTGTAGAGTATGAATGGACTTTTGAAGGAGGCGTTAATACCTCAGATTCAGGAGTAACTTTAACCTCGGATTTTTCAGAAACTAAGTCTATCAGATCGAATCCCAAAGTAAGTTGGTTAGAACCAGGAATTAAGAATATTTCATTACAAGTAACTGACGATGATGGAAATTTTACAATTACAAGTTTTACTGTAGAAGTCAATAATCAAAGGCCAGTAGCAATTTTCAATCGGCCACCTGACGGGTTAACGAGTACGGCGTATGTTTTTCAGAGTTCATCTTTCGACATTGATGGAGATTCATCAAATTTGATTCATATATGGAATATTTCGGATATGGAAGAGTCGATTTATGATGTCTCGTCAATTAGTAGGGTATTTTCAAAACCTGGTTTATACTCAGTTAGCCTAACTGTGGTAGATGACAGAGGATTAGAGTCAGCAACGAAGACTTATTACTTCAAAATTGAAAATCCATTGCCTATGCCCATATTAGAATTTAGACAACCTAGCGTCAATGGAACTATTCTAGAATATATTCCTGAAAATACAGAAAATATTACTTGGCAAGTCCCAAATTTAAATGGAGGAGGGATTTTTATTGCTCCTAATATGCCTATAATGTTTGATGGTTCACAAAGTTTTGATACAGACGCAGAATTCCTTGATAAAAAATCGATTAATCCGAATGATGATGATTGGAATGGTATCACCAAATGGATTTGGGATTTTGGAGACTCATCGCCAGAAGTATTAGGGCCAATGGTGTGGCATAGTTATGAATTACCGGGCATTTATTTAATTGAATTTACAGTTTTAGATAGTTTCGAAGGAGGAGAAGCAAATAGTACCTATCTAACTGTTCATGTTTCAAGTTCACCGGATATTTTAACCACGAATCCAATCGGAACTGAATATGTTACTGTCGGTGATGCAATTAATCTTGACATTGAAGTTTCCGATAGTGATTTATCATCAGGAGTTATTGCATGGTTGGATGAAGATGCATCTGAAGATTCAGATGGCGATGGTAATATGACAAATGACAGGGACGTAAATCTTGCAGATCAATTGATTATAAAATGGGATTTTAATGTTTTTGAGGATTCAAATTTTGATGGTAACTACAGAAATGATTGGACTAATTGGGAGAATAAAAATTGGAATTTACCCGGAGACTCTAGAATAGCTGTTGAAGTATGCGATGGAGTAGGAGTGTGTTCTTCAAAGGACTTCATAATAACTGTACTTTCTACTTCGGAAGATAATTCACCAAAAACCCTTTCAGATTTGACAATCGATGATTTAATACCAGATAAGGAGAGTTTTGGAGTACTAAGCCTAGTAGCTATTGTTTTGATACTTGGCTGGTTAGTAATGAGACAAAAAAATGAAGATGAAATGGACGCTATCGATATGCTAGAGACTTATGGTGTTGAAGTAAAATTAGAAGGTGGATTACCTGGCATGGACCAACATACGCCGCCACCGCAACCTAAATACTTGACAGTTGAAGAGCGAAAGAATAAGGAATCAGGTTATGTTAGACCGATTAGGACGAGGCGCGACAAATGAATAGTAAAAGTAAATTTTTTGCTATAATTTCTAATTTATTAATTATTCTTCCAATAGTTATGATTAGTATTAGTTCATCAGTTATGAATGTTGATGCAGCTAATAACTGCGAGGTCTCAATAGATAGCACATGGAATGTAGATAGTGCCGTAACATTACATAATGTTAATTCAGGGATTTATTTTCCAGGGATTTTTTCAGAAGATGAACCACCGTCAAGATTCATTACTAGTTTGCCTCTGACGAAAGATTTTGTATATGAAGTTGGTATTGAAGATGGAGGTGCTACAGCAATAAGTATGAAACTGGTTGCAGGATATAGGTACAACTTTTGCATAACATTTAGTCCATCGCTGAACAGTAATTCAACCATAGCAAAAGGAGATGTCTACCTTATGACTAAAAGTAACTGGGACTCATATAGAATAGAATATAACAACAGAGAATTTCAAAATATGGAAGAATACATAGAATATATACCAGTAGAATGGAGAGATATGGTCACATGGATACCATTCAGAGATGTACATTCATATGAAGGAGAAGAGTATGTGCAATTTTCTGTTGGAATAGATTCCTCTGGATCTTCATGGAGTTCAATATTTGGAGATGATTCTGCAAATGAATATTATTTAGTATTAGACGGTTGGGATAATAGCAGACCTAATGATTTGGGGCCAATAGGAGATGATATGAATGCAGAAATATTGGTCGAAGCAGAAGAGAGAATAACAATACCTGCTTTTACAGCTTATATTTTGATTGGAGCACTTCCTATTTCATGCATCATAATACCGATAATACTCCATTTTACATATAAGAGAAGCGCTAAAGAAGACAAAAAAGAAGTAATGCCCGAACAAATCCCCTATTTAGAAGAAAGTTGAAAGAGATTAATTATATTCTAACATTTCCCAAGCAATTTTGAGATCAGTCGTATTTATCATACCTTTTTGTGCTAAATGCCAACCGTTTTCCATAGTTGAGTAAACTATTGCTTGACCTAAAATTGGAGAATGTATACGATTCCAATCTCCAGCCTGTCCCATTCCCATTATTGTTGTCTTAATTTTTGAGTTTTTTAAATCCCATGCTGCTTCGAATAGATTTATTCCGTCAGTTCTACCAGATGAATTATAGCATATTTTTATAACATCGCCTAAATCAGTATTATCTTTGACATCTTGAATTATTTCTTTCGATATAGGAGCTTCGTCCAAGACATGTGATGAAGCTATGATTTTTGTACCTCCTTTTTTTGCTAATTGGAGAAGTTTTTCTCTCTCTTCGGCATTGATATTTATTTCTAAATCAACCCAACTAACGCCACTTTCTATTGCCTTTCTTAATACCTCTAATCTTTGTTCTTCGGTACCAGGAAAATAACCCCCTTCTCTTTTAGGACGACAAGTCAAGATTACTGGTAAGACGATTCCTTGCCTTAAGGAAACTAATACTGAATCTAAATCTAAATAATCTAATTCTTGCGGAGTAAATATTACATTTTTCTTGATTTTGGGATTGTATTTAGTAGATTCCGTATCTGATTGTTCTTCCAATAAAACTTCTTTTTTAGACCATAACATATCCAATCTCACTTCAACCAAATCAGCGCCTGCTGCAGTTGCACTTGCTGCATCTTTCAGGACTTCACTAATGGTGCACCCTCTCAGAGAAACACAAACCAATGGCATATCCATATTAGTGAGCGAGTTTAGTTTTCTGTTTAATTATGTCGTGTAATAACTTTTTTCATATATCTAATGGAAATACGAAAAAACATATCAATTTGATAGTTTAAACGCTAACTTTTGGAAGGGTTGAATAACCCCCTTACATTAGGTTATTTGTTGTCAAGTGAGGGTTCCCTAAAGGGAACCCTCAGGAAAGTAGGTGATATAATGAATGATGGAGTAAATATTGCTGAGGATGGAGGAGAAAATCAGGAATATGATGCTGGAAGTATACAGGTTTTGGAAGGATTAGAGGCCGTAAGGAAAAGGCCTGGGATGTATCTTGGAGATCCGCATGATGGTACAGCACTACATCATTGCATATGGGAAGTTGTCGATAACTCAGTTGATGAACATCTCGGAGGTCATAGCGACCTTATAGAAGTGAAAATTAACTCAGATGGAACTTTAACGGTTAGAGATTATGGAAGAGGGATACCAACGGGTATACATGAAGAATTTGGAATATCAGCAGCGGAAGTGATAATGACAAAATTACATGCTGGAGGAAAATTCGACAATAGTTCATATAAAGTATCTGGAGGATTGCATGGAGTAGGAGTATCAGCAGTTAATGCTGTTTCAGAATGGATGGAAATGACAATCCATAGAGGAGGAACGATTTATAATCAAAGATACGAAGCTGGAATTCCTGTAAGCCCGTTGGAAGAAATAGGAGATTGTCAAGATAGTGGAACTGAAATAACTTTTAAACCAGATTTGGGAATTTTTACAAATGTAATTGAATTTGAATTTGAACAAATAGATACTCGTTTAAAAGAAACTGCCTTTCTAAATGCTGGCCTTGAAATTATAATAACAGACTACAGAGGAGAAGATGAACACATCAGCAGACATCATTACGAAGGTGGATTAAGTGAATTTGTTCAGCAGATTAACTCCAGAAGAGAAGTTATGCATCAAGATGTAATAGAGATTAGTGGTGAGAGGGATACTGAAAAAGGCTCTGTAACTGTAGATTTGGCTTTACAATGGTCAGATGCATTTAGCGAGAATATATTATGCTATACCAATATAATCCGTAATCGGGATGGAGGTACGCATATGACTGGCTTGAGGGGTGCTTTGACTAAATGTGTAAATAATTATGCCAAGAAAAGAAATTTATTGAAAGGAGATGCACTTTCTGGAGAAGATGTTAGAGAGGGACTAGCAGCGATAGTGAGTGTCAAACATCCAGATCCGTCATTTTCATCTCAAACAAAGGATAAACTGGTAAGCAGTGAAGTAACGAGTATTGTTGAAACAGTAGTCTATGAAAAACTTGGAGAATTTTTTGAAGAAAATCCAGGTGTCGCTAAGTCGGTAGTTGATAAGGCGCTATTAGCCTCAAAGGCTAGAGAAGCGGCAAGAAAAGCAAGAGATTTAACAAGAAGGAAAGGAGTCTTAGAAGGAGGAGGATTACCTGGTAAACTTGCAGATTGTCAATCAAGAGATCCTGCTGAATGTGAAATATATCTAGTCGAAGGGGATTCGGCAGGAGGCTCTGCAAAAACAGGTCGAGATAGGAGAATTCAAGCAATATTGCCTCTCAGAGGTAAGATATTAAATGTTGAAAGGCAAATGAATAATCTAGTAAAAGTGTATAAAAACACTGAAATTCAAACAATGATCAGAGCTTTTGGTGCAGGCATAGGAAATACCCCTCCAGGAGAAGAAATTCAAGATGGATTATTTGATACAAATAAATTACGTTACTCGAAAATAATCATAATGTGTGATGCAGATATTGATGGTGCACATATAAGGACATTGATGTTGACATTTTTATGGCGATTTATGAGGCCTGCGATAGAAGAAGGATATGTGTATATTGCACAACCTCCACTGTATCAATTAACCAAGGGGAGAGTTAGTAAATATGTATTCTCGGATGAAGAAAGAGATAAAGTTCTTCTAGAATTACAAGGAGACAATCCAAATGCTAAGATTGGAGTACAGAGATACAAAGGTTTAGGAGAAATGAATCCTGAACAATTATGGGCAACTACAATGGATCCAAAGGCTCGAACGATGCTCAAAGTAACAGTTAATGATGCAATTGAAACAGATAGAATGTTTGAAATATTAATGGGAGAAGATGTCCCAGACAGAAGGACATTTATTGAAAAACATGCCAAGGAGGTGACTAATCTTGACATCTGAAAATGAAGAAGATTTAGAAATAATCTCTGAAGAGAATATTCTAAATCATCCTTTAACTAAGGAAATGAAGACTTCTTACATTAATTACGCAATGTCAGTAATTATAGGTCGTGCCCTTCCAGATGCTAGAGATGGACTAAAACCAGTACACAGAAGAGTCCTATATGGAATGTATGAAGGAGGACATACTTCTGATAAAAAATTTAGTAAATCTGCTCGTTCAGTTGGGGAAGTGATGGGTAAATATCACCCTCATGGAGATCAGTCAATTTATGATACAATGGTTAGAATGGCTCAAAATTTCTCTTTAAGATATCCTTTGGTAGATGGTCAAGGAAACTTTGGTTCTATTGATGGAGACCCTCCTGCTGCAATGCGATATACAGAAAGTAGACTGGATAAAATAGCAAAACACATGTTAGAAGATATAGAAAAGAAAACTGTAGATTTTCAACCTAATTTTGATGATTCAGAGGATGAGCCTACGGTATTACCAGCAAGACTCCCCAATTTACTTTTGAATGGTAGCGACGGTATAGCGGTAGGAATGGCAACTAGGATGCCGCCTCATAATCTATCAGAGGTTTCTGGAGCAGTAAAACTACATGTTGAAAAGATAATGGAGCAGGGTGTTGAGGTTGATAAAATACCAGAAATTTCAATAGAAGAGTATATGCAACATATCTCTGGACCGGATTTTCCAACTGGTGCAGGAATTCATGGAGTAGATGGTATTTATGACATGTACTCTACTGGTAAAGGAAGATTTCATATACGATCAAAGTGTGAAGTTATAGACGATAAAAAGGGCAAAAGGATAATAATTCATGAAATACCCTATCAAGTAAAAAAGGCAGATATGTTAGTTCATATAGCTGAATTAGTCAGTAATGGAACTGTCATTGGTATCAGAGATATCAGAGATGAATCATCAAAAGAAGGAATAAGAGTATTAATTGAAGTAAAGAATAATGCTGATCCATATGCAGTTTTAAATCAATTATTCAAGTCAAGTAGGTTGCAAGAATCATATTCAGCGAATATGATGGGGATACTAGAAGGCAGGCCTGTTTTACTGACACTTCCGATAATATTGCATACATATGTCACACATAGAGAAGATGTAATTGAAAGAAGATCTCAATTTGAATTAGATAAGGCAGAAGCTAGAGCACATGTTCTTGAAGGTTTAGTTAAAGCGCAAGAAAGAATTGATGACGTAGTAGCAGTAGGTAAAGCAAGTGAGAGCAGAGAACAATTTGAGTTAGTTTTACAAGGTAAAGAACAAATAATCAAAGGAATAGAGTTATTTGAGTTTACTGAACCACAATCAAAGGCAATTGCTGAAAGGAGATTATATCAACTTAGCCAACTTGATGTAAACAAAGTTAAGAATGAATTTGAAGATTTAAAAATAAAAATAAATGATTTAATTGAAATTATTACTTCCAGGAAAAGAAGATTACTGATATTAGTAAATGAACTAGAAGAGATGGTAGAAAAACATAGTGACGAAAGACGGTCTTACATCGATCCTATGCCTCTTTCAATGGATAGAGAAGACTTAATCGAAGAGCGAGCAATAGCAATTACACTTTCAGAAGATAATTATATCAGGCATTTACCTGTAGAGAATTTTAGATTACAAAATAGAGGTGGAAAGGGATTAAAAGGAGTTGCGACTAAAGAAGAAGATACGCCTAAATTGATTATAACATGCTTTAGTAAAGATAGGTTATTGATATTTACTGACCAAGGCAGAGTATACGGATTAAAGGCTTGGGAGACGCCATTAGGAGGTAGACTTTCGAAAGGAGGGCATATTAGAAACTTATTACAAAGCCTTAGAGAAGATGAAAATATTGTTTCATTACTAGCCATCTCCAAAGACTTGATAGAAAATCCAGAAGGTAATTACCTAATGTTTGCTACGAAAAATGGGAGAATAAAGCGTAGTAACTTATCTGATTATGTCAAAATAAATAAGAATGGCAAATATGCAATTAAATTTGCTGAAGGAGAAGATGATAGTCTTATCACAGTAAGACCTGCTACAGATTCAGATCATGTAGTTCTTGTTTCGGCAAGAGGTTATGCCTGCAGATTTATGCCTGCAGAGATAAAAACTAGAATTGATCCAAATACTGGAGAGACATTAACCACTCATACAGTCAGAGTACAGGGTAGAATTAGCCAGGGCGTTACTGGAATGAGGCTATCTAATGATGATAGAGTAATTGGAATGATTGTATCTGATAACTATGAAAATAGTGTATTAACCGTTTCCAAATATGGTATGGGGAAAAGAACAAGGCTTGGTTCCGGAGAAATGATTGATGATGATAGGGATGGCTACAGAAGAACAAATAGGAGCACTAAGGGAGTAAGGACAATGTCACTAAATGATGGAGATGAGATAATTAGTGTAAAACAGATACCGAACTTATCCGACCAATTATTCATGCTCACTAAATCTGGAATGATGATTAGGCTTTCAGCAAATCAAACTAAAGAAACATTGGGAAAGGTTACAAAAGGCACTAGGATAATGGAGTTAAGAAATAAAAATAAGAATGGATATATAGATGAAATAATATTTGTTGCCCGACTTCCTGCAGAATTAATTGACTCTGAAGAAGAGGAATGAAACCGTTCTACTTAAGCGGGCATCTGACCTGCGAGGAGTTATTGCGGCAGTCGCATAGCCTGGCCATTGCGATGGATTGCTAATCCATTGGTGTTTCACCGCGGGAGTTCGAATCTCCCCTGCCGCGCCATCATCAAAGGAGTAGGTTCAAGTTTCAAGATACTTACAGATATTCCATGAGTGCCATAGAGGGCATAGTAATAGTGATTTTTGTAATTTCTTTGTGTTTAGTTATAATTAGACATCTAATGCTAAAACCATCCAATAATCGCTCCTGGGTTAATGATAATGATAGGTTGGCCAATGCTGAATTTGATGGAAATTATGTAACGATAAAAAATATTAGAGATTTTAATTGGAGAAGCACAAGAGATTATGACGAAAGATGGATTGAAAAAAAATTTAATCTAACAGAAGTTTCCAAATTATGGTTTGTCTTGGAGTATTTTGATCCAAAAAAAAGGCAGATGGCTCACACAATTTTGGGATTTGAGTTCAAAGATGGGAGTAGAATATGTTGCTCTATAGAGGTAAGAAGAGAAAAGGGAGAGAAATATCATCCAATCAGGGGATTCTTTAGACAGTATGAATTAATTTATGTTTGGGCTACAGAAAGGGATGCCATAGGCGTGAGGGCTAGATGTAGGAAAAAGTCAGTAACACATTTATTTGAGGCAGTTGTATTAGGCCCGGGAAACGAAAGAAAGATGTTAGAATCATACTTGAAAAGAACAAATAAATTATATGAAAGTCCGGAATGGTATAATACAATAACTAATACCTGTACAACAAATATTGTTAATCATGTTAACGAGGTGTATCCTGGAAGGGTACCAAAAGCAATTTCAATATTTTTACCTGGTTTGAGTCCTAAATTATTGTACAGTAACAATTTAGTAAAGATAGATTCATCATTAGAAAATACTCTGGAAAAAAGTATAATTGATTCTAAAGCTAAAACTTGGGATGGAAAATCAGATTTTGGAAACTGGATAAGAAAGTAGATATTTCATTTAAAAAGATATTATGAGGATAAAATATGCTAATCATAAATCCATTGAAATTAACAAAATCAGTTGAGTGGGATTTGCCCCCCTCAAAAAGTCACATGATAAGATGGTTAGTTGCAGCATCTCAAAATGAACAAGAAACTATAATAAAATTTAATGGAGAACCGGGAAAAGACATAATATCTATGAAAAGGTGTATAGAAAATTTTGGAGTTGAAGTTACTGAATCAGAAAATATTTGGAAAGTTAGAGGCATTAATTTTGGAGGAGGAGGCATAAAAAATATTAATTTTAATTGTGGCAATTCAGGAACTACTACTAATTTTGTGACCGTTATGGCCTCTTGTTTCGATACTGAAATTAGTTTAGATGGAGATGATTCACTAAGGAATAGAGACTTTTCAGAGATAAATAATGCATTACGTAGTATGGGGGCGATTATCTCATCTGATAATCCTCCATTTAAAATAAAGGGGCCTGTAAAATTTGATAAAGTAACAATAAATACAAAAAAAAGTAGCCAACCATTATCTTCTTTGATTATAGCATTTGATAAAAATTATAAAAATTTCACAATTGAGTGTACTGGAGAGCCAGTTAGTAGAGATTATAGTGAATTGACAATTAATATTGCTAAAGAATGTGGAGTGACGGTAAGAAAAAATAATAATAATATAACTTTGAATTGTGATAAATTTATTGTACCTAAGATTGTAAAAATACCTCAAGAAATTAGTCTTTTTCCAATTAGTGTTCTTCTTTCAGAACTACATGGTGTAGAATTCAAAATAAGTAATTTAGGGGAGTCGGATTTTCTAAAGAGCTCTATTGAGATGATTAGAACAATTGATAAAAAAGTATTAAATTTAAGAGATTGTAGTGATTTTATAACTCCTGCTGCGGCCATACTAGCCATAAGGAAGGGAGGAAAAATTATCGGTGCAAAGCATGCAAAGGGGAAAGAATCAGACAGAATAGAGAAAACAGTAGAATTGTTGAAGGCGTTTGGTATGGATTGTGAAATAGATGAAGAAAAATTATTAATTAAAGGTAATCAATTACCAAAAAGACCCGAAAAACCCATAAAAACTTACTTAGATCATAGAATAGCCATGACTGCTATGGCATTGGCTACATATTCAGGAGGAGAAATAGATAATCCAGAAATATCAGAAATAACTGATCCAACATTTGTTGAGAAAATTTTAGATCTTGGATAAGAACATTATAGGATTTATATAAAAAAACAAAGTTGATTCTGATTCAGAAAGATGAAGTTTGTTGAAATAATAAGTAAATAGATTGAGATAATCTAGATAATCATTGAATTGCCTTATAATTAAATACAGGAGGTTTGTCGCCAGCAAAAGAGGGTTCGCAGATGGCACGTAAACCGGCAGTAATGTATCGTCAAATAAAAGGACAATCATTTACTAGGAGACAATATACAGGGGGCGTCCCAAATAACAGAATTTTACGATATCATATGGGCAACAGAAAAAGGGCTGAAGCTGGAGATTTTAAAGTAACTGTTGAATTAAAGGCAGATAATCCGTGCCAAATTAGAGATAGTGCATTAGAAGCAGCAAGACAAGTTGCAAACGCAACAATAAGGACGACTGCCGGAACTGATGGATACGCACTTAGAATGCATACTTATCCTCATCAAATACTTAGAGAAAATAAACAGGCAACTGGTGCTGGGGCAGATAGGGTCTCACAAGGAATGAGGTTATCATTTGGGAAAAACGTAGGTACTGCAGCAAGAGTTCAGAGAGGACAAACAGTGATTTCGATAAAGACGGAGCCAGAAAATTATTTAGCAGCTAAAAATGCTTTAAGGAAGGCTAACTGTAAATTTCCAACTCCTTGTACGACTTCTGTTACAAAGGGTTCGGAGCATTTGAAAGGCCTAGTATAGTCGTGAAATAACATGGGAGATTCAGACCCTTTAGAAATTTTGCAAAATTCTTTGCTGGGTGCACCGATAATATGGAAGGGAGATTACCCATATTTCATACACCCAATCTCTGATGGAATTCCTAGAATGGATGCTAAAGTCCTAAGAGCTACCAGAGACTTAATAGTGAATAGCGTTGATTGGGAAGAAATAGATTTGATAGTAAGTGTGGAAGCTATGGGCTTACCTCTATTAGCAGCAGTAGGAGAAAAAACAGGGAAACCTACGGTGGTAATAAGAAAGAGAACTTATGGAATGGAGGGAGAAGTTAGAGTAGATGTATCGACAGGATATTCTGAATCAACTGTATATATCAATGACATTAGAGCGGGAGAAAAAATATTGATTGTTGATGATGTTATTTCCACTGGCGGAACTTTGCAACCGATTCTTCAGACTTTAGAGGATATGGGAGTTATTCTACAAGATATTGTCATTGCGATAGAGAAAGGTGAAGGTAAAAAAAGATTAGAAATAGAAAAACCAAATTGGCCAATAAGAACTTTAGTAAAGATAGAAATTATTGAAGGAAAAGTGGGAATAATTTAATGAGGTTTGCTTATGGATTTAGAGAGGCATGATTTCCAATTGATTGAATTAGTAGAAAAAATAAAGAAAAATGATAATCGTTTGATTGCCCTTCAAGTACCTGAAGGATTGAAGATGCAAGCATTGGAAATGATGGACAAAATAGAAGCAGATTCTGAAGCAAAGGTGATATTGGCTGCAGATCCTTGCTATGGGGCTTGTGACCTAGTTCATGATAAAATGAAGATGATGGGGGTAGAATTGGTAGCTCACATGGGCCATAGTCAAATGAATATAGATTCAGGCATGCCTACACATTTTATTCCTGTTACTTATGATGGTGAGCCCGAAATAGAACCAGTGATAGAAATTTTACTGAAGCATAAAGCAATGGCAGAGCATAGAATGATAGAAATTGAAAATGATATAAATCCTGTAATTACTGAAAATGAGGGTAAAGCTCGCTTTCTTGATGCGGTGGGAAGGATCACTCCTTTGAAAGGGAATAAACTAGGATTAGTTGGCTCTATACAACACCTACATCTACTAGAAGAATATAAAGAAAAGATAGAAAAAATTGGTTTTGAGGTCGTAATTCCTGTTGGAGGAGAGAGATTGACTTTTCCTGGTCAAGTTTTAGGGTGTAATTATTCTGGAGATAGAGATGATATTGGTCATTACTTATTCTTGGGTTCTGGAGATTTTCATCCAATAGGTTTGGTTATGCATACAGGCAAACCTTTAGCATTACTTGACCCATATAATGGAGAAGCTAGCGAAATGTCCTTACAGAGAATAGAAAGAATTTTACGACAAAGATTTGGTTTAATAATGGCAGTAGATAAATCAAATAGTTTTGGTATATTAATCGGAGAAAAACCTGGACAGATGAGGAGGAATCTTGCTATCCGTATGAAGAGATTACTAGAAAAACACAATAAAAGAGGATATCTCCTTGCACTGGATCATGTTAGTCCTGATTTGATAGACTTCTATCCTGTTGATGCATTTGTAAATACTGCATGTCCAAGAATTGCAATAGATGATTCAGTGAGGTATGCTAAGCCATTGATTACTCCTTTTGAATTAGAAGTTGCACTAGGCGAAAAGAAATGGGAAAGCGGCTATCAATTCGACGAGATACCATAATTATGAGGATAGAAAGAAAATATACGGCAGAATTATTCTTCTTCATCGTCATCATCTGCAAGCAGAGATTCCCAATCTAACTCATCTTCTGCGGATAAATACCAAAGAGCACCCATTACTGCTGCCAAGAGAAATCCAACGATGTCTTGAGTACTAAATCCTGTATCTGGCCTGAACGCTTCGTATTCTGTCGAAGTTATAAGGTCAATCAAAAATAATTTATCGCCCTGGAATACTATTCCAGTCATATTAACTAATTCAAATATTACTAAAACTATTGTTGAAATCAACAATATCTGTCTAACGTTGTCGGGCAGTTCCAAATCCATACCAATATCGAGGCAAAGGTCTTATATTAACTATGCCACTAAAAATACGTAAGATATAGAATTATTTGATTATTTGTCATTTTCTAAGATTTTTTTGGCCATGTCAGACCAAGAGTCTAATTTCTTTGAATTAATGATTTCCATAATTTCTGAATCGTTCATTTTAGAAACTTGTTCTATTGTAGATATTCCTTTCATTTTGAGTCTTTTTGCGCTAACATTACCTATACCTGGAATAAGAGTTAGATCCTCATTATCGAAAGCAGGAGGAGTCGGGTTATCTGTAGATATGGCATCTGAACCTGCACTGAAATTTAAAATTCCATCATCCAATAAGTCTGCCAAAATATCTTCCATCTTTCTACCTGTTTTTTCAGCAATTAATTTTGAATCTAGCCTATCGGCGTGTTCCTTCGCAATCTTACTCTTTTCAGACTCACCCATGAGATCTAAGACTTGAGCAAGACCTCTCCAATATTCTGAAACGTCTCCATTGTTAATTGTGGCTTTTTTCCAAACATCCAACGCACCTACAAGATTTCCTTGTGCCATTAATCTGTTTGCTCTTGTAGAGGCATCTTCGGACTCTGATGCCTGTTCTAAAAGAGAATCTAATTCTGTATCTTCAGATTGTGATTCAGAGGAGTTTGTCTCAGGCTCTTCTTCAGGCTCTTCTTCAGGCTCTTCTTCAGGCTCTTCTTCAGGCTCTCCACTAGTTTCTTCCTCGTCGAAGTCATCGAAGTCATCGAAGTCATCAAAGTCATCAAAGTCGAGTTCTTCTTCGATTTCTTCGGCCTTTTTCTCTGCTTCAGCAGCTTTCTTTTCAGCCTTAGCAACTTTCTTTTCGGCCTTAGCAACTTTCTTTTCGGCTTCTGCCGCTTTTTTCTCGGCGACCTTGGCTTTCTGAACTAGTTTAACTGCAACCTGCTCAGGGATAACTGTAGTCTTTACTTTCCCAGAGAAAAATAGATTGAGCGATAAAATAAGTATTATTACAAAAATTATAACGTCTTGAGAGCTTACAGCTGGACCAGGACGTAAATAGTCACCCCCAGTCAATAATTCCCTCAAAAACAATTTTTCTCCCAATAAATTAAGAATATTTACAATCTCTAAAGAAATCAATGATAAAAGGATAATTATAGATAAAATTTGTATCGTATTACTTTTTTTAGTTGACATGTTTGGCACACTCAGCAGGACATGGAATGAGCATTTATATATTAAATAAACCACTAGAAATAAAGATATTGAGATTAGTTCTGAAGAGAGGTTGCGTAATCTCTACATTCTTTACCCCTACCTATCATCCCTAAATCTTCATAGTAATCTGCTAATTCCAACCATTTTGAATAGTTTGTATTTTCTTTTCCGATTGCTTTTAACAAATCATCAAATGAATTCGGCGTATCAGTAGGGTTTTCTGAGGTTTTTTGTATTGGATATTTTTTATAGACTGCTTCTAAAAGTTTTTCATATCTACCTTCGAATTTATCTAATAATTTTTCTATACCGGCTATCTTTTTATCCGGATCATCTAGATTTTGCCTATAAGCATCTTCAATTAAAACTGAAACACGTACTCTAGTCAATTCTCCTTCTGTTAATTCTACATTTACATTTGGATTCTCGGCTTGATCTTCACTATCAGAATCCTCATCCTCCCAATTCAAAGAATCTTCATCAGGTTCTTCCTCAGATTCTTCCACAGGTTCTTCCTCAGATTCTTCCACAGGTTCTTCCTCAGGTTCTTCCTCAGGTTCTTCCTCAGGTTCTTCCTCAGGTTCT